>PDWI01002379.1_pt1 | contig 29825 bp, 19 predicted proteins | sample 1430891 | NCBI WGS metagenome assembly PDWI01 (sample SAMN01162508, study PRJNA174530) | Oral metagenome, whole genome shotgun sequencing project. | biome: Marine environment; feature: Marine mammal; material: Swab sample of the gingival sulcus; isolation source: swab sample of gingival sulcus... | reverse complement strand
AACATTAGTTGTTGGGAGCTTGTGGTTCATCACAAAGCCTGTACCTGCCTTATTAACAGCGTATTCAGCGACAAAGTCAAGTGGCGTCAGAGGCGTATCATTAGGGAGTGTACCACCGTCGCCCCAGTCATCGGCATTACCACCGCCTGTGCTGTTGCTTGGCGTAAGCGTAAGCATTGTATTATAAGAATAGCCGTCGTCAAACTGCTTCGTTCCTACAACAAGCTTGGAGCTAGGAGCGTGGATATTAAACATACGTGTTGTCTCCTCTGCACTGGTAGCACTGGTCTTATAGCGGATCTTTACTTGTAAATCTTGACCTATCTTCTCTGGGTTTTGGAAGCCCCATAGGTAGAAGCAAGGAACATTGCTACTGTTCTTCGCAAGGGCATAGCCCACTGTGCTTGAACCTTTCGTATAGACAGGGAAAGAAAGAGCCGTAGCCGTCGTAGAATACTCTGGAACAAAGCTAGCCTTATCATTCACAGGATTACTCCAATCAAAGTAACCACTATAGTTCAAAGCTCCTGCTTTCTCCACAACGATAGCCGTAATGATAATATCCATATCAATACCGTTCTTAAGATTTAGTCCAATCAATGAACCGCGTGGCGAGAAGCGAACCCCATTACTCCCTAATGGTTTTGTGATCTCTGTAAACTCCTCAACCTTAGTCATTATAGGAATATGGCGATCGTCTTGGAAATTATTCGACAACAAACCTTCAATGCGATCGTTAGGGGCTGTCTTGCCCTTGAAGTACTGCTTCGTCACATCAGCTCCTGTTCCGCCCTTGCCATCTAGAACCATAAAGCCCTTAGAAATATTTCCATTGAGCGTAGATAATGGATGGCAGTACATCTTAATACCTGAGTCCTTAATCGTATTACCTGTAGTCGTTCCCTTGAAGAAGGCTGTGTTTGTCGTGGGTCTAGTCGTGGGCTCTACCGACACAACCTCTTCACAGTTCACGGCGTGATAACCTCCATCATAAATCACGCCCCAGCGTGCTTCTCGCTTGCCAGAACCGAACTTTCCAGCATTGAGCGTTGTCGTTGCTTTTGTGCTTGCATCTGTAAAGTGAAGAGTTGCACGGAGCTCATCAGATGCTTGATCCGTATTACTACTTAGGGGCTCAAGACTAAGCGAACCAAGGGAACTGCTCATCTCAAAGCTCTGTGCCTCACTAAGGCTACCACCTTGAAGACCCTTATTTTCTGGCTCGCCCTTATCACAAGAACTTAGAGCCAATCCGAAGCTAGCAATAGCTAGCAATTGAAATAACTTTTTCATTTCTTCTTTTTAATTAAATGATTGTAAATAATGCTAAATTCTTCTTCTTTAATAGCTCCAGCTATCATCACCGCCGAGCTCATAGTCTAGATCTTCACCGCCTTCCCAGTCATCAACATCGCCATTAGCTGAGAAGCTACGTGCGATAAGGTTAAGACCCTTACCTAGGGAAATTCGACCTTAGGAGCTTCGTAGAGTGCTTTTTTTTGTAGTTCCATCACTTTCAATATTTATCTGGTTTATAAATAACACATTAGATTATGGATTTTTCCTTTCTTTGCAAATGTAAAAAAAAAACAATGCGAGCCAAATCTTGTTAAGTTTGGCTCACATTGCGCTTCGCGGTAAGAAGATTAGACAGCTAAATATAAGTAATGATGAAGCTAGCTATTAGTAGGAGAATAAAACTATTTGGAACCTAAGAAAAAAAGATTTTCAGAAAAAAGTAGATTTCACAGCGCTATGTAATACTTTTCACACGGTTGTGTAAATTATTACATAGCGCTGTGAAATGAAAACTACTCCTAATCAAAAAAGAGAAGAACGCAAAAGTCCTTCTCTTATAATAAAACTATATAAATATTGCTTTAGGATAAGCTCTTGGCAATGGTAATAGCTTGCTTAATTCGGTCTGGAATACCAATTCCATCACGCAAGTTACCTGCAAGGATTAGTCCCTCGTAAGCTTCCTCTACCCTACTGACTTCCCTTAAAATATCTTCCATATATGCTCCGTACTGAGGTATCGCACGCTCATAACGGAAGATATCCGTCATATCAGGTCTCTGCTTTAGCCCTAGGAAATTCTCCAAACGACCGAATAAAATATTGTAAATCTCCTCGTCAGAATACTGAAGCAGTTCTGGTTTGCGCAAACCTCCCATAAAGGCAGAAAGCAAAAGCCCTCCCTCAGGTGTACGACCTGCGAAAGTAGCAGATAAGTTAAGTATACCTAAAACATCTTGTTCCTCACAAGAAGGCATCAAACCTCCGAAGCCGTGAAAGTTTATATTAGGAGCCTGCTTATAGCCTAAAGCAATCTGAATGACAGGTGCATAAACAAGCTGATGAACAGCCTTGTAAAAGTCTTCATCTAAGAATGGGAATAAGTTCTCTAAATTATAAGCAGGAACAGTGGAAATGAGGTGAGAGCTATTCAGCTCAATATCTTCCTCTTGAGCCTTGATTTGAGTGCGCCAATCATTTGCACCTTGATAAGTAATAGATCTGATGTCAGCGCTAAGAATAACATCATCTTTATCAAGCAATAAGCTCAAGCGATCAATAAGCTTAGACAAGCCACCTTTGACAGAAAAGATTTCCTTACTCGGCTTACTATAGCCTTCCCTTGGCTTTTCCTTCATCTTAGCCATTGCGCCACGAATGAAACTCCCGTGATTAGCTTCCAAGGCATAAAGCTTTGGCAAAGCAAAACGTGTAACTAACTGAGAAGGGTCGCCAGCATAAATACCGCCAATAAATGGATCAACAGCATAATCGTAATAGGAGCGCCCCAAGCGACGAATAACCAAGTCTTTTAAGCTTTCGTTTTGGTCTTTCCCTTTAGTACGAAAAGGCTCTCCAAAGATTCGGAACTTATCCTTCCAAGAAAAAAGAGTTGTAGCAAAGGCTGACTTTGCACCTGAAGGCATCTCGTGAAAACGTCCGCCTTTAAGGATAAAGCGTTTCTTAGCCTCTTGATTAGCAATCTGAAATAAATCCTCTTTATCAGGGAACAAGTCCATTAAGTCATAGACTTCTTCCCTTGAGATTATCCCAGAGTTAGGACCTGCCTCATAAGTAAAACCATCAGAGTAACAAGACCTAATCTGTCCTCCAAGTCGTTGATTAGCCTCTAGAAGTTTGACAGACTTACCTTTACTTTTGAGATAGGCAGCTAAGCTAAGCCCAGTCAGTCCTCCCCCAATAATAACAACATCGTGTTTTTCTTGCTTCATCAAACTTTTATTTCTTCCAGAAAGAAGGCGTAAAGATGCCAATAAAAGTAAATATCTCTAAGCGCCCAGCAAGCATAATAAAGGTTAGTGTCCACTTTGTCAAGTCGCCTGCATCAGCAACTGAGTAAACACAATCTCCAATAGCAGGACCCGAGTTACTTATTGAAGTACAGCTGAGACTTATACCTGAAATAAAAGTCTGCCCATCTAACATCAAAACAGTAGCTCCAAAAATTATCAATACAGAATACGATACACAGAATGCTAAGATTTGGTGTACCGTGCTGACTGATAAAGCTTTCTTATTAAGTAGAACTGGTGTTAGCAAGTGAGGGTGTACCTGCTTTCGAAACTCATTGTATAGGTTTTTGATTAGGACGACGAAGCGAGAAATCTTTAAGCCTCCTGCAGTAGAGCCAGCGCACCCATTGACAAAGAGCAATAAAAGAGCCAACATCCAAAAGAAAGGTTGCCAAAGCGTTATATTCTCCGTTAGATAACCCGTACTCGTTCCAAGTGTAAAGACTTGAAATAAGGACTTTCTAACCGTTTCCTCAAAAGAACCATAGAAATTCTGACTATACAACCAAATAACAGTAATAATAGTCATAGAGAATAAGAAGAGATTATACCAACGAAACTCCTCATCTAAAAATAAGTGCTTTGACTTCCCAGTAAATAAGAAATAAATTAAAGTTAGGTTTAAGCCTCCAATATACATATAGAGGATAAGGACATACTCAATATATGAAGAGTTAAAGCTTGCAATACCATCATTACGAGTAGAGAAGCCCCCTGTAGAGAGACAGGTCATCGAGTGACAAACAGCCTCAAATAGGTTCATTGGTCCAATCCATAAGAGAAGAGCAAGAGAAAGGGTTTCAATAAAATAAATGAAACATAAACGCTTCGCAACATCTGCAATACGAGGCAAGAACCTATCATTTGTAATACCCGTAGACTCTGCGTGGAATATCTGACTAGCCCCCCCTCCAAAGATTGGGATCAGAGCTACAGTAAAGACAACAATACCGATACCACCCTGCCACTGCATCAAACTACGAAAGAAGAGAATACTATGAGGTAACTGCTCAACTTCAGCAAGAATAGTAGCCCCAGTTGTGGTAAAGCCTGAAACACACTCAAAGAACGCATTAACCAGCCGAGGCGTTGCCCCACTGAGCTTCATCGGAATCATTGCAATAAGAGAGAGAAAGAGCCACGTACCACTAACAGCAAGCATACCCTCGCGTCGGCTAGTTCTCTTTGTCTTTAAGTCTTTTGCAAACAGAAGAAGCCCTACCCCAACAAAGAGAAAAACAAGACTTGCGACAAGAAATGGAAATAAACTTTCGTGATAGATGCCAGCTACACCCAGACAGAGTAACATCATCACGACCTCCATTAGACAGATCTGCCCTATGACCCTTGCTACAAAACGAAAATTAATAGAATGCACCTCTTAATTCTTATTTGAAAACTTGACGAAGTTTATTGATTGTTAGATCATGATAGAAAATAATCATATGATCATAAGGCTCAATAATTGTCTCCCCACTAATCATATAAGCAACTCCATTTCGGAGCATTCCTCCACAAGTGACGTTCTTTGGAAGTTTGATATCCTTAAGGCTCTTACCAATAAGAGGAGAGTTACGCTCAACTTCAAGCTCAGCAATCTCCGCATTATTCAAGAGCGAAAGACATACTATTGAGTTGGTCTTCTCTCCAAGTAGCATTCGATAAATATGTCCTGCAGCTAAAAGCTTTTTATTGATAAGCGTTCCAATATCAAGACGATAAGCAAGAGGGATATAATCGATATTCTCTTCCTTGGCAATGGTCTTAAAGACCTTATAACGCTTTGCAGCTAAACACGCTAAGACATTCGTCTCCGAATTCTCAGTCAAGGCGATAAAAACTTGTGCATCTTCAAGCCCCACCTCTTGTAGTAACTGAGGGTCTCTTCCATCTCCTTGGTAAATAGCAACATTTGGAGGAAACTCTTGAGATAGTTTAAGAGACTTATCCTTATCCTGCTCAATGATACACACCTCAATATGCTCAGGTATACGCTTGATTGTTTGACGAGCAACACGACTAGCCCCCATTATAACGACTTTCTTAACTTCAGGTTTAAGTTTCCCTGCAAGCTTACGCACTCTATCAACTTCTTTAGATAAGCAAGTAAAGAAAACTAGGTCATTTGCTTTTATAACAGTATCTCCATTAGGAATAAGCGTATCTAAGTCTCTCTTAATAGCAACAAGGTGACAGAATTTCTCTCCATTAACCTCAAAAGATGCTTGAAGCTCACTAAGCTCTTGCCCTACAATAACTGCATTATCTCGAACTTTTATTCCAACCAAGACAATAGCCCCATTGAACAACTCGACATACTGCCTAGCCCAAGGATTAAGAGTTGTGGAAGCTATTTCTTGTCCAGCAAGATCTTCTGGGTAGATAAGCCCATCAACGCCCATATCTTCACAGATATTAGTATATTCAGGCTCTAAATACTCGTGAGTATTAACGCGAGCAATGGTCTTTTTCGCTCCGACCTTCTTTGCCATAGTACAAGCAATAAGGTTTGTAGCCCCTTGAGGAGTAACAGATACAAAAAGGTCTGCCTCACCTACAGAAGCTTTCTCCAAATCCTCTAATAAGACTGGATTAGCTTCCAAGGTAAGAGCCTCGATACGCCCCTTTATCTTCTCTAGTCTTTTTTCACTACGATCAAGAAGCGTAATATCTTGCTCTTCATAAGCTAACATATCAGCTAGGTGAGTTCCAACCTCACCTGCACCTGCTATAACAATCTTCATTACACTTGTACGTTTTTAATCTTTATCCCAAACTTCCTTAGCTGCCTGATAAATGCTCTCGTGATCTATCTTGCAGTAGACTTTTTGCTCTTGTGGAGTCCCGTGAGCAATAAATTCATCAGGGAAACCAAGTCTCTTGAGTTTGTTATTGTAATTATTATCCAATAGATACTCCGCGACTGCCGAACCGAAACCTCCATTAAGAGTTCCTTCCTCTACTGTTATAAGTTTTACCCCTTGATGAATAATTTCTTCAAGCAAATCGTAATCTAATGGCTTAGCAAAAACCATATCAATATGTCCGACCGCCATTCCTTCTGAGCGTAAACGCTCTACAACATTTGCGACCTCTGTACCAATAGTACCTAAAGTCAAGAAAAACAGTTCATCACTATCAACAAGTAAACGAGCCCTAGCATAAGGAAGTAAGTCAAACTCCTTCTTCCAATCAACAAGTTCCCCCTTACCTCGAGGATAACGAATTGCAATAGCTCCTTCCCAAGACTTGTAAGCAGAATACATCTGATTACGAAGTTGAACCTCGTCCATTGGAGCTACAATAGTCATATTTGGAATCGTACGCAAGTAAGCAATATCAAAAGCTCCATTATGCGTAGCACCATCTTCTCCAACTAATCCAGCCCTATCCAAACAGAAAATCACCTTACTCCCCTGAAGGGCAACATCGTGAATAAGTTGGTCATAAGCCCTCTGCATAAAACTAGAGTAGATATTACAGAAAGGGATAAGACCTGAAGTTGCTAGACCAGAAGAAAACGTCACCGCGTGTCCCTCTGCAATACCAACATCGTAAACTTTTTCAGGTTTTAAGCCCATTAGGATATTCATAGAACAACCCGTAGGCATTGCAGGAGTGACCCCAACAATACGCTCATCAAGCTCTGTCAATTCAACTAAAGTCTGTCCAAAGACTTCTTGAAACTTTGGAGGTTCATTCTTCTGTACCGAGACTTTACGTTCTCCCGTATTAGGATCAAATTTTCCAGGTGCATGCCAAACAGTTGGTTCAACCTCTGCGTGCAAATAACCTTTACCCTTAGTAGTACTAATATGCAATAAGCGAGGACCTTTGATACGTTTTAACTCTCGCAATACTTGAACCATACGAAGGACATCATTACCATCAACAGGACCAAAATAACGAACACTGAAACTATCAAAAATATTATTATAGCCCGAAACTACACTTTTCAGCTTGTTATTAAGCGTCTGCCAACGATTACGTTGTTTGTCATCAACAATCTTTAGCTTACGAAGCCCCTTATATACATCTCGTCTAACAGTATTATAAGTATGATTAGTAAGTAAATCAACCATATACTTATTCAAGCCCCCAACATTCTTATCTATTGACATATTGTTATCATTCAATATAATCAATAAATCATTAGGACTAGATGAGGCATTATTTAAGCCTTCAAAAGCCAAACCTCCAGTCAAAGCTCCATCACCAATAAAGGCAATCACTTGCCTATCTTTATTTTGCACTTTATTCGCCACAGCTAGCCCAAGAGCTGCAGAAATAGAATTTGATGCGTGCCCCGCAACAAATATATCGTGCTCACTTTCGCTAGGAGATGGGAAACCGGATAATCCATTCCACTTACGCAGAGTATCAAAGTCCTTACGCCTACCTGTTAACAGCTTATGAATATAAGCTTGATGCCCTACGTCCCAAACAATTTGGTCATTAGGGCTATCATAAACATAGTGCATAGCTACAGTTACCTCTACAACACCAAGATTAGATCCTAAATGCCCCGGATTAACAGAGAGGGTATTTAGTAAAAATAATCTTAGTTCGTCGCAAAGTGCAGGCAACTGCTCTTCACTTAATAATTTTAGATCTTTAGGAGAGTCAATTTGTGATAATAAGGGATATTGCCCTTCCTCTTGACCTACTTCGTCTGCCATTTAATGATAAAATAATTACGCGTCTAAAAAATGCTTATTTCTTAGACAATAAATACTCTAATAGTTCCGATTGCTTGATACTTTTTTGTTCTCCAAGCTCCATATCCTTAACCGTTAGGATACCGTTCTTACGCTCATCTTCTCCAAGTAATACAACAAATGGAATACTATGACTATTCGCATATGAGAGCTGTTTCTTCATCTTTACCTCATCTGGATAAAGCACTGCACTTATACCATTCTTTCTTAAGTCAGAGATAAGAGGAAGTAAAACATCACTACTCTCATCTCCAAAATTAACAAACAGAACTTCTGCTCCAGCTTCAGCGAAGTTCTTAGGGAATAAATCCAATTCCATCATCACATCATAAATACGATCGGCTCCAAAAGAAATTCCAACCCCGCTCATATCTTTAAGTCCAAAGATACCTGTCAAGTCATCATAGCGACCTCCCCCAGATATACTTCCAATACCGACTCCACGAGCTTTGACTTCAAGAATAGCACCTGTGTAGTATGATAAGCCACGAGCCAAACTCAAATCAATAGTAACAGGATTGGTCATTGGAATATGTTTAAGGCGTTCAATGATGTAGTTAAGTTCCTCAATCCCCTTTAAACCTTGCTCGCTATCGGCTAAAATTTCAGATAGCTGTTTTAGCTTCTCTTCATTCGTTCCTTCAAGCATCAATATTGGCTCAAGGCGTTCTAAATATTTTTCCTCGAAGCCCTTACTAAGTAATTCCTGCTTAACCTTTTCTAGACCTATCTTATCCAGTTTATCAATAGCTACAGTAATATCAATAAGCCTATCTTCCTGACCAATAACTTCTGCAATACCAGCTAATATCTTACGATTATTAAGCAGTATATCAGTCTGAATACCAAGTTGCTCGAAAACATCATTGATAATCTGAAGCAGCTCAACCTCATTAAGTAATGACTTAGAACCAATAACATCAGCATCACATTGATAAAACTCACGATAACGTCCTTTTTGAGGTCTATCAGCACGCCAAACAGGTTGTATCTGAAAACGCTTAAAAGGGAATGTTAGCTCATTACGATGCATCACAACGTAGCGAGCAAATGGAACTGTTAAATCATAACGTAGTCCCTTCTCACAAAGCTTCGTAGATAGAGTATTTAGATCTCGATCTGAAAGCTCCTTATCATCAACTGATTTCAGGTAATCTCCCGAATTTAAGACCTTAAAGAGCAGACGATCACCCTCATCACCATATTTACCCAACAAAGTACTTAACTGCTCCATAGCAGGCGTTTCAATTTGCTGGAAACCATAGCTGTGGTAAACGGACTTAATCGTATTAAAAATATAATTTCTTCGAGCCAATTCTATTGGGTCGAAATCCCTCATTCCTTTTGGGATTGTTGGTTTTTGCATTCCTTCTTTATTCTATTAATGCACTTAGAGTGCTTTACGTTTCAATATATAAAAGGTATGAGCCAATGTATTACGCTCATCAGCCTCTACCCTAGTTTCTTCTTCAATAGTCCATTCTTTCCAATCAAACTTAGGAAAGAAGACCTTTGCTTCAGGATAGTAACCTTCAACAAGGCTTAGGTAAATACGTTCAACCTGAGGCAAAAGAGCAGAATAAATTTCTCCTCCACCTATAACAAAGACTTCATCATCATTCTGGACTTGCTTGAGAGCTTCATCAATGCTAGAATAAACCTCAGCCCCATCAAGAGCTTTAACAGAACGACTAATAACGATATTACGTCTATGAGGCAATGCTCCTTTTGGCAAAGAGTCAAAAGTCTTCCGTCCCATCAAAATAGTATGCCCAGTCGTTAATGCTTTGAAGCGCTTCAAGTCTGACGGCAAATGCCACAAGAGCTCATTATTTGCTCCTATGGCACCTTCTGAAGACATTGCAACTATGATTGATAAATTCTTCATCTTTACGAACTCTAAACTGAGACTTTCCCCGCAATATGAGGCATAGGGTCATAATCTTCAAGGATAAAGTCCTCAAAGTTGATATGCTCAAGATCCTTGATATTAGGACTTAATTTCATCTTTGGAAGTTGCCTTGGGGTACGATTTAGCTGTAACTCTACTTGCTCCAAATGATTCAGATAAATATGGACATCTCCAAATGTATGCACAAACTCCCCAACCTCAAGTCCTGTTAAATGAGCAATAATATGCAAAAGCAAGGCATAAGAAGCAATGTTAAAAGGCACACCGAGGAAGACGTCAGCGCTACGTTGATAGAGTTGTAAATTTAACTTACCATCAGCAACGTTAAACTGCATCAAACAATGACAAGGCGCAAGAGCCATTTCCTCTAATTGAGCGACATTCCAAGCAGACACAACCATACGACGACTATTAGGATTCGTCTTAATTTCATTGATAATCCACTGAATTTGATCTATATGTCCGCCTTTATAATCGTCCCAAGCACGCCACTGCTTACCATAAACAGGACCAAGGTCTCCATCTTCATCAGCCCATTCATTCCAAATACGGACATTATGCTCTTGAAGATAAGCCACATTGGTATCTCCTTTTAAGAACCAAAGCAGCTCATAAATGATACTCTTCAAGTGCAACTTCTTTGTTGTCAGTAAAGGAAATCCTTCAGCCAGATCAAAGCGCATCTGGTAGCCAAAGGTACTAATTGTACCAGTACCAGTTCGGTCACCTTTCTGAACTCCCGTATCCTTTATGTGTCTTAATAAATCTAAATACTGCTTCACAGCTTACTCAATTTTACAGCTTACAAAGGTAAGCATAAATGCTCAAAAAGTCTATTTTTCTCGTTCAAGAATCATTGCAGTTCTTGCTGGCAAGTAAAGTTTAACTGGACATAACTCATCTTGCTCACAATGACAATCAGGCTCTGAACTATGCTTGATTGACAAATCATTCAAGCCATAGCCTCCGAAACGCGTCTCATCTGTATCAAAGACTACTTTATAGCTACCCTTAGGCATATAAACCTTATAGTCTGTGTATGAATTTGTTGGCGCAAAATTAAAAACAAAAACCTTATCCCCACGACCATAAGCTAAGACTTGATCATCTTCGTGCACATAATACTGCTCTAAGCCTTCATTCATCATAGACTTATCGTCTTTGATAAAGGCTAACATCTCTTTGTCAAAAACTTCTAAATCGTGATAGAGCAAGTCCTCATTATCTGCCAAACTCCATTGTCTACGTGCATAATGATGAGACCAACCGTTCTCTGCCCGAGGGAAATCAATCCATTCAGGGTGTCCAAACTCATTCCCCATAAAGTTTAGATACCCCCCTGTCATTGTAGTTGCAGTCGCAAGGCGTATCATCTTATGTAGAGCAACTGCCCTATCAATCTCAAGATTTCTATCCTTACGAGCCATATGCCAATACATATTAGCATCAGCAAGACGGAACATCAAGGTCTTATCTCCAACTAAAGCTTGATCGTGACATTCTGCATAACTGATCGTACGCTCATCATCACGTCGGTTCGTTAACTCGTACCAAATACCCCCAACTTTCCAAGCTTCATCAGGAAAGTCCTTAGCAAGCTTCGTCCAATAATCAGGAATATTCATCGCTAAACGATAGTCAAAACCTAAACCACCATCTTCAATAGGTAAAGCCAAACCTGGCATACCGCTTACCTCTTCTGCAATTGTAATAGCTTCAGGCTTAATCGTATGCACTAACTTATTAGCCAATGAAAGATAAACCATTGCATCAGCATCTTGATGCCCATTAAAGTAATCTGAATAACAAGTAAAAGTCGTGCCAACGCCGTGGTTAAAATAGAGCATACTTGACACGCCATCAAAGCGATAGCCATCAAAATTAAACTCCTCTAACCAATAACGACAATTAGACAATAAAAAGTGCATTACATTATGACGTCCATAATCAAAACAGAGAGAATCCCACTGAGGGTGCTCTCCCCTACTACCTTCGTGAAAGAAGAGTGTACGAGAACCATCATATCTGCCTAAACCTTCAACCTCGTTTTTAACGGCGTGACTGTGAACCAAATCCATTATCACAACCAAACCTAAACGGTGTGCCTCATCAATAAGAGCCTTTAACTCCTCAGGCGTACCAAAACGGCTTGAAGGAGCAAAGAAGTTAGAGACGTGATAACCAAAAGAACCATAATAAGGATGCTCCTGTATTGCCATCAACTGAATAGCATTATAGCCAAGTTTAGCAATGCGTGGAAGCACATTCTCCCTAAAATTGTTATATGTATTTATTTTTTCTTCCTCGGAAGACATTCCGATATGACATTCATAGATAAGAAGTTTATCCTCTTTATTGAATTTTGGTGCTTGGTGCTTAAATTCAAAATTCGTTTCAGGCTCCCAAACTTGAACAGAGAATATTCCCGTCTCTTGGTCTTGGACTACTCGACGCGACCACGCAGGAAGGCGTTCACCACTTCCATCAGCCCAAACGACAAAAAGGCGATAATAATCTCCGTGTTTTAATGCTGAAGGAGAAAGTTTAAGCTCCCAATCCCCATAATCATCAATGCGCTTCAGACTATAAACGCCACGACGCTGCCAATCATTAAAAGAACCTATTAGATAAACGCGTTCAGCCCCTGGGAGAAAATCTCGAATTACCCAAGAACCAGTTTCATCTCGATGTAATCCATAATACAAATGCCCCTCTGCAAAGTCCTTCAATTCTATTTCCCCTCCTTGGGTAATAGCCTTCTCTCTAATGCGTGTAAACTCCATTCTCTTCTGAATACGAGCTTCGTATGGCTTCAGCCACGGATCGTTTTCTGTCAATCTAATCATACGATTTATGCACATTTATAAAATACCTTTCATCCTTAAATTCATTGTGCTATTTGATTAAAATAGAGCACAACAGACTTATGGTAAACTTAATTCTTTCGCTAAGATACAAAAAACTCATAAACCCTAAAATTTTTTTTCTAAAAAATCTAGCTATATCAACCTATAAGCCTTAAAATGATTTTGAAAGAATGAAAAAACAGCCTTAGACAGGCATCAAAATAAAGCTAAGATTTACTCTTCAAAAGACAAGACTTAAACAACTAACATTCAAACAAATAAAACACCTTAAATAAAGGTCATAAAAACTTTCCGTTAAACTTTTGAAAACTTAGCGCTAAACTCAAAAAAGTTTATGGGAAAAGTCATTTGAGTTTATGGGAAAACTTTTTGAACTTATCTAAACAAATCCTCAAAGTCATTCCAAATGATATATAAACCAATAAAAATAAGGACATACCCCGATGAGGAATATGTCCCTAATATAAGTTTGAGTAAGTTTACTCTATATAAAAAATGAGGAAAATGCTTTCCTACAGATGATAAAAATGATTTAACTCTTCCAAGCTCGGATCTAGCAAACAAATGCGTCCCTCATCATCAATAAGGTAACTATGTAAGCCTTCCGAAAGGGCATAACGCCCAATAAGTTCATCTCGACGAGCAACATCAACGCACAGCTGATTACTAAGCTCAAGCTCATCAATAGCTAAAGTATGCTGAAAAACATCCTTATCTGGGTCTAATGAAATAGCAGTATAACCAATTTTATCACTCACCGTCTTACTAAAGAACTTATTCCATTGAATATTTTTAGCTCTACTCTGCGCATCATAAGAAGCCCAAAAATGAACTAAAGTAAAACGCTTTGACGATGTTTCTGGTAAAATACAACGACTAGTCATCGTCATCTCTCCCAATTCTGATAATTGCTCTCCTACAGTAAGTTCTGACTTAAAGTAGTCCTCTAGACGAACTGCTGAGGTTGTCAGCCAAAGCAATGAGCAAGAAGTTAGCAAGGTTATGCCTATTTGCTTAAACTTCATAAACTATAATTAAAATTCAACTTCCTCTAAACTCCAACAATGCCTTATGCAAGCAAAATCTTTATTTAGAGTCCCCGACTTTCGGGTGAGTAAAGCTAACCAAAACCAGAGTTCCTGTTAGACAATTACGCTACAAAAGTACGAATTTATATCTATATTACAAATTAAATTTTTTAATATATCAAAAAAAGTCTAATAAAAATCCGAATAAAAACTTCAAATAAGAGCCCCAAACAATGAAATTACAAGTATTTAGAGCGATTAAACAGATGTAAACAGGCAGCCCAACCGATGATAAAGAACGAAAAGGAAGTACCTTAAAGGCACTTCCCTTTTTCTAGGAACTAAAGTTTAAAAATAAGCAACTAGATGATTGAGTTCTTTTTAGTAAACTCTACAATCTCGTCAATATGTCCGAAAGCAAGACCTGTAACAGTATCAGCACAGCCATAGTAAACAGCAATACGCCCTGTCTCTGCATCGTGAAGAGCAGCACAAGGGAAGGTTACATTTGGCACGTCGCCCATACATTCGTAAGTCTCACGTGGAGAAATCAAATAAGGACCTGAACGGTACTTAACCTTCCAAGGCTCATCAAGGTCAAGCAGCGCTGAACCGAAAGCATAAACAAATCCATTACAACTTGCCAATACGCCGTGATAGATCAAAAGCCAACCTTCACTCGTTTCAATAGGAATAGGACCAGCACCAATCTTAGTACATTGCCAAGCACTATCTTCAAATGGAGCAGGGCTCATCACGTGGCGATGACGTCCCCAATACTCAAGCTCAGGAGACTCACTGTAGAAGATGTCACCAAAAGGCGTGTGTCCATTATCACTTGGGCGACTAAGCATAGCGAAATTACCGTTAATCTTACGAGGAAAGAGCACTCCATTTCTATTAAATGGCAAGAAAGCATTCTCTAGTTGATGGAAAGTCTTAAAGTCAAATGTGTAAGCCACACCAATAGTTGGACCGTGGTAACCATTACACCAAGTTACATAATAACGGTCTTCAATAAAGACAACGCGAGGGTCATAACCATATACCCATTCTCCGATTTCCTTATCCTCACACTCAAACTTTAATGGTTCTGGATTGATATCCCAGTTAATAGCATCATCACTAAAACCTACGTGCAGACGCATACGGCGATTTGTATCATCACAACGGAAGACACCTGCGTAACGATCACCAAACTTAACAACAGCACTATTGAAGATACTATTAGATGTTGGTAATAAATCACGTGGAATAATAGGGTTAGCTGAATAACGCCACATCACTTCTTTAGAACCTTCGGGACGATCTTCCCAAGGCATATCAGGCATTGCCTGACCTACAATCTTTAATTTACTCATTTCGTCAAATTTATTATGTTATATTAATTTCTATTATATAATTAGCTCTATTCTTCAGTCTCAGACTTAGCATCATAAGCAAAAGGTAACTTAAAGGCCATCAAAATAGCGGGAATAGTACAAAGCATCACCACAATAAAGAAATACTCGTAACCAAGCTTATCACACAACCAGCCACTAAGCATACCTGGAAGCATCACACTTAGGTTCATCAAACTATTGGCAAAAGCATAGTGTGCCATTTGGTATTTTCCTGGTGCTATTTGTTGCATCATAAAGAGCATCAAGCCAACAAAACCAAAGCCATAACTGAAATACTCAAAAACAATCCCTGTACCAATCAAATAAATGCTTTCAGGCTGATAAACAGCTAAGACTAGATAAACAATGAAGGGGATATTAAAGACGAGAACAAGAGAGAACAAAGTCTTCCTTAAGCCTAAACGTGCCACAAAGTTCCCAGCCAAAATAGAACCAATAATAAAAGCAAGAGTCCCTGCAGTACCATATATAATACCATATTCCTCATTACTCAAACCTAAACCTCCAGCACCCCAAGCATCTTTCAAAAATATTGGTGCAATCTTCATTGCAAAGCCTTCTGCGAAACGATAAGCAAGGATAAAGAAGAGATACAAGAATATGTACTTCTTTTTGAAGAAAGTAAGAAAAATTTCTTTGAATTCATTTAGGTTTTCTTGCAAACTAGGCTTAGTCTCCTGACGAGCAAGCTTAGCTTTATCTTCTTTAGGCAGGATAAAGAAGTGATAAAGGGAAAGTAGCCCCATTAAGACCGCACAAATGCCCATTACAACAATCCAAGCCTGCTTAATGCCATAAGACTTTGAAAGATAACCAGCTAAAAAGACTAGTCCTCCATTAGCTAATATCTTAGCTAAGTTATAGAATGCACCTTGCCAACCGGCATAAACACCCTGCTCTTCGGTACTTAACTCTTGAAGATATAAGCCGTCACCAGCAATATCGTGAGAAGAACCCGCAAGAGCTATCACCCCCATAAAAGCAAGTGTGTAAGCATAGAAATTATCTAAGGGAAGTGCAAAGCAAATTAAGGCAAACATTACAGCTGTTATCATCTCTGTAATAAAGATATACCTACGCTTCGTACCAAAAACCTCCATCACAAGACTAAAGATAGGTTTCAACGACCAAGGTAATATCAAGAGAGATGTCCAAAAAGTAATAGATTCTTTACCAATACCTAAATCAGTAAACATCAATACAGAAACAATTGATAAAGAAATAAGAGGAAGCCCCATTCCGAAGTAAACGGAAGGCACCCAAGTAATCGGATTTCGACGTTTAGACATAATTATTTTGTTTTACTAGCTTGTAAAGTATTCATCATTAGAGAAACAATAGTCATTGGACCTACACCACCTGGGACAGGGGTAATGGCAGAGCAAAGATGCGCCACCTCATCAAAAGCAACATCACCCGTTAAGCGGAAGCCACTCTTACGGCTTGCATCTGGGACACGAGTTGTACCAACATCAACGACAACAGCTCCTTTCTTAACCATATCAGCTTTTAAGAACTCTGGTACACCAAGAGCTGCTACAATAATATCTGCTTGTAGACAAAGCTCTTTAATGTTAGGCGTTCGGCTATGGCAAACAGTTACCGTGCAATCGCCAGGATTTGTCTTCTGAACAAGGAGCTGAGCCATTGGCTTACCTACGATATTACTACGCCCAAGGACAACGCAGTGCTTTCCTTTAGTTTCAATATTATTACGCTTGAGCAACTCAACAATACCTTTCGGCGTTGCAGAAACAAAACAAGGCAGTCCAATGCTCATTCGTCCAACGTTAATAGGGTGAAAGCCATCAACATCTTTACGTGGATCGACAGCTTCAATGATAAGCTGCTCATCAATATGCTTAGGCAGAGGCAACTGAACAATAAAGCCAGTCACATCATCATCTTTATTAAGCTTATCAATGCAAGCAAGCAGTTCTTCCTCCGTCACATCATCTTCATAACGAATCAGCGAAGAACGAAAACCTAACTCCTCACAAGTCTTAATCTTCGCCGCAACATAAGTTTCACTACCACCATCGTGCCCCACAAGGATTGCGACAAGATGTGGAGCTGACTTTCCTTCTTGAAGCATCTGCTGAACTTCTTCTGCAATCTCTTTTTTGATTGCTTGGGCAGTTGCTTTGCCATCTAAAAGTTGATACTTTCTTTCGTCCATTGCTTTTGTCTGTTCTAAAAAATTAAGGCACAGTTAAATACCTCTAGTTCCTCCCTACTATGTATATTAACTGCACCTTAAATATAAATTAATTGAAATAATTACGCTCAATTAAAAGCCAAACTTACCTCCTAACTTTGGCATCTTAGGCATTTTAGGAAGTCCTTTACCTCCCTTAAAGCCTTGCATAGTCTTCATCATCTTACGCATCTGCGAGAATTGATTGATAAGCTTATTAACTTCTTGAACAGTCGTTCCACTACCGTCAGCAATACGCTTACGTCTTCTACCATCAATGATAGACGGTCTCTGACGTTCCTCTGGAGTCATTGAATAAATGATTGCCTCCACACTCTTGAAAGCATCATCATCAATATCAACGTCCTTAATAGCCTTACCAACTCCAGGAATCATCGCGGCAAGTTCTTTAATGTTCCCCATCTTCTTGATTTGCTTAATTTGATTCAAGAAGTCATTAAAGTCAAATTGGTCTTTAGCAATACGTGCTTCAAGCTTACGCGCCTCTTTCTCATCATAAAGTTGCTGAGCGCGCTCCACAAGAGAAACAACGTCTCCCATACCAAGGATACGATCTGCCATTCGGTCTGGGTGAAAGACGTCAAGCGCTTCCATTTTTTCCCCTGTACCAATAAACTTAATTGGCTTATCTACAACAGTACGAATAGATAGAGCAGCACCACCACGCGTATCACCGTCAAGCTTTGTAAGGACAACTCCATCGAAGTTTAGTCGCTCATTAAATTCCTTAGCAGTATTAACTGCATCTTGTCCTGTCATTGAATCCACAACGAAAAGAATTTCATCAGGATTAATAGCAGACTTAATCGCCGTAATCTCCTGCATCATCTCTTCATCAACGGCAAGACGACCAGCAGTATCGACAATAATCAAGTCACAGCCCTGAGCTTTAGCTTCGGCAATACCTCGCTGAGCAATATCTACAGGGTTCTTACTATCAAGATCTGCAAATACAGGGACATCAATTTGTCCTCCAAGTACTTTTAATTGTTCAATCGCAGCAGGGCGATATACGTCACCTGCAATTAGCATAGGCTTACGACTTTGCTTAGTTTTTAGAAGGTTCGCAAGCTTACCTGACATCGTTGTCTTACCCGACCCTTGAAGACCAGCCATCAATATAATCGCAGGCTTATTTTCTATATTAAGTTGAGCTGACTTACCTCCCATAAGTAGGGCTAGCTCATCGTGCACAATCTTAATCATCAACTCCCCTGGACGAACTGCCGTCAGCACATTTTGTCCAAGAGCTTTTTCCTTAACCGTTTCTGTGAAGCTTTTTGCTACATTATAATTTACGTCAGCCTCAATCAAAGCACGGCGTACATCTTTCAGCGTTTCGGCTACGTTTAGCTCACTGATTTTCCCTTCCCCTTTTAATATCTTAAAGGAGCGTTCTAATCTTTCACTTAAATTATCAAACATATCTTGTTTCCTTTGCTATTGTATTTTTATTCTTTCAAGTAAGTCAGACCAATGCTTACTTAAGGTACGAGTTGATTTGTCTCCGTATCAGGGAAAATGACAGAAGGCTTAAAGCTCTTAGCCTCCTCAAAATCCATAAGAGCATAAGACATTATAATGACAATATCCCCCTTCTGAACCATACGAGCAGCAGCACCATTCAGGCAAATAACGCCAGAATTACGCTCACCTGCAATGGTATAGGTTTCAAACCTTGCTCCATTGTTGTTATTCACGATTTGGACTTTTTCTCCTTCAATGAGGTTTGCCGCCTCCATTAGAGCCTTGTCAATCGTGATACTTCCAATGTAGTTTAGGTCTGCTTCCGTTACCGTAACTCGATGTATTTTAGACTTTACTACTTCTACTAACATTATTTATATGGTATATTCTAAAAATTCTTTTCTAAAGCTCTACAAAGATAAGTTAATTATTAAGTAATTTCAAATAAAAGCTCTTTAGTCTCTTCATTTCACTCCGCTGTGTAATAAATTTCACAAGGCTATGTAAACTATTTCACAACGGAATAAAATTTCTTTTTTCTAAGAACTTTTTTGTGGAAAAGGGGGGGGGATGATTTTATTATCACTCATGAAACGGTATTTAATCTTTTTTCACCGCACTCCTTAATGGGATAGGGATTGACATTTTTTTGATTTGTATTGTTTTTTTTATATATTTGTGTCGTTAGGGGAATTACTTTATCAAGCAATATGCAAAAAAAGGAATAGCCAAATAAGTATTTGATTTAGAAGGCGTAGTACCTGAATGAAGTTCTGAAACTAATTAAATCTGCATCAAAGAATATAATAACAATAAGAATATAAGAAAATGAAGACACTATTAAAGTTTATCTCAATTTCTATGCTGGGTTTGTCTCTCTTATCTTGTGATAAGAATGAGCCCATCATAGATGGTAACAGTGATCCTGTTATAAATGGAGGAGGAGGAGTCCCTTCTGAAGTAAAAGAAAGCTTTGAACTGAGCTGTCCTCTCAAATCAGAGGACATTCAGTTTGTTTATGCATCTCTTGAATCACCTGTTAATGAGACGCTTCGTGCTACGCTTCACTTCAATGGCGCAAACAAGTCTGCAACGACGACGCTTAATCCAAAGGAATTTGGCTCTGGAAAGCGAGAAGCACGCTGGGGTGTTATCTATGACGGAGGTAAGTATCACTCTGTAACTTGTGAGAAATCCGTCTCAGTAGCGCCTACTACTACCCCAATAAAGAACACTGTTTTTTTTAAGGATACAGGTTCTAGTACTATTCAAGGCTCAAGCATCAAGATGTATTGCCAGTCATTGATTGCGCTTCCTAATATCACTAAAGGCTTTATGTGTTTAGATGGAAAAGGAGGAAGTGGAACAGATATTACTAAGCAGTATTTCAAAGATGATACAGCGCCTAATCATCGTTTAGAGGGCGTCAAGTTAGGTCAGTTTCAAGACGGTCGTCATATTCCTATAATGACGGAGGTTGTAGATTTCTCATTGATGAATAAACCAACTGCAACAAGCAGTGTTAAGTTCTCTCCACGTGGCTCTTTGATTGGTCTAAATGTGAAGAATGAGATTGATGCCAAGCTTACCATCACAGCTGTTGAGGTTAAACAAGCAGGAGGTCTGAGCTATAGTGGTTACTTTGATTGGAGTCAAGCAGGTAAAGCAAGCTTTACTTCTGAGGACGCTCCAAATAAGGATTTTTCTTTCCCTGTTTATCAGAAGGGTGCATCAAAAGTGGGTTATACCTTAGCTAAGCAGGGAACAGCTTGCTTTTATCTTTGGGGCTTTCAAAATCCCAAGAAATTAGGCGAACCTATCAAATTACAGTTTAGCTATAAGCTTGCTTCGGGAGAAGTTGGAACAACTCGTGTCTTTACAATTAAAGCTCCTCATTCTAAGCTTGTCGGAGGCACTAAGCAGTTTGACGATGGCTATGCTTACAATACGACACTAAAGATTAAGATAGAGCCTAACGAAGAGGTGCTAACGCCTCTGGACTTTGTCGCAGAAAATGTCGTTAATAAAGCTGGAACGGGATTGGTTAAGCATAATAATCTACCAACTAAATTATTTGACTGGAACTCTATGTATTCTGCAGATGTTCCTGATACAGGTGTAGGATATTATAGATTTCCTGAGGCTCAAGCTCTCTTCTCTGAGAAAGCTTGGTTAAAGAATGGGGGCTATTATTTGCCAAATGTAGACCAATGGGCAGCTATTTCATATAGAAGCTATCGCCCTGATTCTGGATGGGATCCTAATTATGCACAGCATCTAGGGTACCTAAACTTTGAAAATACCCGCCCCGGCGGATATTTACCCATAAACAAAAAAATGAAGGTCTTAGAGAAGGCTCAAGTAGGAATGGAAACAACAGCGAAGGAATATCCCGCGGAATTTCTTCGTGTTAAGGAAGTAGATGGTTCGGTAATCTATGCTGTTCGTTTTAAGGGAAGTAAGTGGGTTTCGGCTTGGAGATATTCTAGAAGTAAAGATTGGAAAAAACTAATCATAGAATGTGTCGCATTAAAGAATAAACCCAGTGAATACCTTGATCTAGATAACATTAGTAATCCAGAGTTTTTCACTAATAATTCTGCGACGAAACGCATTTTCCCAACTTGGGGAATTATGGGCACGGGAGAGCAGGGAGCTATACAAAATAAAGTGATTACAGGTATTGGGGTCAGTGCTTCTTTATGGTCTTCAACCATCTATGAAAGCCCCAACGCCACTAGACCCGCAGGTAGGTGCTTTATATTTTTTGTCTATTACGATTCGTACCACAAAAAAACCACTGATGGGAGTATACATGTAACGGCAAATCCGCGAGATTACGGGTTCCCCGTCCGTCCTTTCCGACACCCGTAAGCAAAGCTCGTAACCATGCAATATAATAAAAGAATGTGCTAGCAATTAATTGCTAGCACATTCTTTTATTAATCTAATCTTACTAAAATGCGCAAGCATTTTATAGCTTCTCAGTTATCAGTTAATATAATAAAGAGCTTTCTTTGTATAGGTAGAAAAATTAAACATTTATCCTAGTGCCTCAATAAGATTTTTAGTCTATCGATTTGAAGACTATGAGGGTAGAATTCTTCAAATTCTTCGATATATTGAATAGCTTCTTCTCTTCGTTTAACCTTTATATAATATCTAATTAGCGCTTCGTAAGCCTCTTCTTTTCCCCAAGAAGGCAAGCTTTCAGACTCAATTGTTTGCTCAAATAGATTTTCAATCGCATCAAGCAAATAGACCTCTCCCTCTTTGACCTTTCCTTGAACTCGAGGTTTAGCCAACTCTATAATCCCCCAAGCAACGTTCGCTCTGATATTTTTAGGTTCTAATGCTAAAGCTTGTCGGCTATTTGCTTCCATTTCTCTAGCTAAAGAAGAGTTATGCTTGAGGTTGCACAACTTGAAATAAGCATATTGCAAAAGACTCAGCAAAGCATAATCCTCTGAAGACCTTTCCCGAATTGCTTTAAGCCTTTCAATACCTCTAGTATATAACCTTTTAGCAAAGTCCTTCCTACCTCTAAGTTCATAATACTTTGCCATATAATACTCATCATAAGCAAGCCAGTATTTAAGCTGAGGATTGAATCTATCTTGCACAAGCTCTCTTTCTAGCTTCTTATGTGTGTACTTTAAGGCAAGAGCTCCCTCTCCTGTCAATAGAGCTTCCCTATAGTCAGACTTAATTTCTTCCTGATAATTGCTCTGTGCATAGCCTTTACTGGTAAATAAGAGCAACACAAGGGAAATCACGAATAATTGTTTTACTTTTTTCATATCACATTAATTTTTAGTTATTAGTTATGTAAGCAATATTTGCAAGAATCTCCTTCTGCCCTTGCTTCAAAGGGCTTGGAGAAATCAAAAAGTTCTTCTAATAGAGAGGTTAAAGCCTCTGTTAATTTGGATTCAATACCCTGAGAGAAATGTTGGCTCTTGACTTCTTTACTTTCATTGATAGTTAGATAAGGAGAGAAATCTGAACCTAACTTGCTAATTTCTCTAGTAAGCAAAAGGGCAGGATATATTTCAATTTCTTTATGCTTTATCTCTGTTTGATACTTAGATAAAGCTTCAGGCTTTTCGGAGTTTTGTACAATCTTTCCCTGTAAAACCATCAAACTATAGAATAGCGTCTGTACCATAGCCTTTTTCTTAGCATTCTTCTCCCTAAGCACACGCTCATAAAACTCGTTAAAGTCTTTCACACTAATATCTTCAAGCCTATCACTACCCGTTTTATAGTCCAAAACCCTGAGCTTACGTGTCCCATCTTCTTCTATAAGTAAATCACACCTATCTATATAACCAACAAAATTAACTTGACGCTCCTCACCCTTAAATTTAATCGGTATTGCAAGCTCCATCTTGATCTCAGAACCTAAATAAATAAAAGTACTGAGGACATCAAAGCGTAAGATATTCAAGATACTCTCCAAAAGAGTATCAACCTCCAAGTCTTTCCAATAGCTTTTATGCTTAGAACGTCCTTGATAATACTTATTACTTAGGATTATTTTTTTTATTCGATGATGCCCTTTTTCACCTATAAGCCCTAAAATCTCTGCTTTAGGTACTTCAGTTCCGATATAAGGCTTATAAATAAGTTCCATCGTTTCGTGAAGAATATCTCCAAAGACTTTTGGAGAGCTAAGCGCATCAGGCAATTGAGTATCTTCAACTCGCTCTACTGCTTTATAATAAAAATCTAATGGACAGCGAGCATAAACCAATAGTTTAGAAATGGATAAAGTCTTATCACCACCATCTAGGAAACACGCTAATTTATTTTCTAAAGGCTTTTTACCAACGATTTCGGCACGAGGCTCTTCCTTATAGGGTACGGCTTCTACAATTCGCTCTTTAATCTGAAGGTTGTAGTGATAACGTAATTGCTTAACATAACGGCTCTCTTCTCCCTTGCCACCGAACTCATCATCTTCTCCACAAAGCAGAATAAGCTTCTTACATTTAGCAATTGTTTGATAGAACTGATAGGCAGACACTGCGTCCTGCTCCTCCCTTGTTGGCAAACCAAAGCCAACTTGAAGTGTATAAGGGATTAGAGAGGACTGACTAGGCAGACTTGGTAAGCTTCCTTCACTTGCCGAAAGATAAATCAGATATTCAAAGTTTAGTGTACGGCTCTCCAAAATCCCCAGGACTTGTAAGCCTTCAAGAGGGTTGCCTTCAAAAGGAATTTTAATCGTATAGACCAAGCGCTCCAAAATACCAATACAGGACTTAAGCGTCAAGAAAGAGATACTATCCTTATAATAATCCATTAAACTTAGTAGACGCTTAGCCAAACGAATATAGTGGTAGATAAATTCCTCGTCAAAAGAATTAAGTTCAAAAGAAGATAATTGCCCCTCTCCTGTAGCCTCCTGCTCCTCAAATACAAGAAACCCTTCTTCCTCTGGAAATATAGCATTTCGCTCTTCTTTCTGAAGGCTAGAAAGGGTATAAATAGCATTTAGCAGAAGAATCAAGGCATTAAGAAAATCATCTGCAGAAGATTTAGCACTTATGAGCGTCCAAACCACCGCTCGTCTAAGGATATGCATTTGCACCTCCTGAAGACTCGAGTTGTTTAGAGCAAAAACCTTTCGATACTCGTTTATTTTCTCGTCAGAGAGCGTATCATCAAATACTTCATTAGCCAAGGAGATTTGCTGAGCAAAGTCAAGCTTATGCAGATTATCTCCTAAACACAAATCTAATAATTCGTCCTGTGTGTAGTAGAATTTTGTCTCCTGATATATCTTAGTCATTAGGCGCTGCAATTCAGGAACAAACTCTGAAATTAGCTCACTACTCAAAAGTGACACAAGTTTATCTGCAGGATAGTAACTTCCATCACGACTAATCAGTAAAAGCTCCTTCCACTTCCCCAACATTATAGCAACAGGAGTACCTGAGAGTGGGTAGCCTATAGAGATATTTAGCCTGTCATAGGACGCTGGAATAGAACTCACAACAGGTAAAAGAAGCTTTTCATTAGGCAAGATAATAGCCTTATTTAGGTCTTTCCTATCTTGTTCAAGATTTTTAATTTCATCTAAGACTTGGGGCAAAGATTTCGCTTGAGATATAGCACTAACAGCTCTCAAGACCTCAACCTCTTCGGGCAAAAAACTTTGCTCCTCATCAAGCAAGAAATTAGTAAGCTGTCCCAAGCCCTCCTTATCTTTAGCGAGGACTTTAGTCGCAGGATTACGGACATCTTTCAGAAGTTCAACGTCTTCGTCCCAAACGAACTCAGCAAGATTTATAGATTTAAGAGCCTTTAGAAATATCCATTCAGCCTTAGAAAGCCCAAACAAACCGACGAAAATATATTGCTTAACAGTCTCCCTCTCTGCTAGTTGCTCAGCAAAAACCTCTGCCTTATCAGCGAGTAAACGATAAATTCCCCCTTCATAGCAGGATTTTTGCTTTGAAAGAGCTTGATTAAGCTTAGCATAGAGTAGGGGTAACTCCTCCCAAAAGTCAATAAAGTTCTGAACGCCCTCTCCGTGCCTCTCACCAACATTTAGCTCAAAACCTTTCCAGAAATCTTGTATCAACTTCTTACTCTCATCATCGAGGTAATCAAAGTCATCATCAAGCCCCTTGTACTCAGCTAAGTTAGAGAATAAATCATCAACATTCACAAGGAAACGATCAAGCTTATCAAAGTCCTTAAGTATCAAACGTCCCCAAAAGAGAAAATCATCAAAACTTTTAGCTTCTCGCCCTAATTCTTCTCGAAGTTCACGATAACAGCGATATAATTCAAAGAGTAAAGCCGTTTCATCTAAGACTTTTAAGTCAGAAACCTGCTCACAAATAAAGTCATTGATTGTATAAAGTTGAGGAGCAAATATCGGACGCTCAACTTGCTCTTGAAGATAATTTTGAAAGAATACTAAAGCAAGCTTTGAAGGAAATACAAAGCAATAGTTCGCAATATCCTCCTTATATAAATTATAATAATGCTCAGCAACACGCTTAAGAAAAGTGGCTCTCCTACTCATTATTTATCCTTTTTGCTCGTTGGATCTAGATTAAGTTCTAACTTCAAAGCCGTTTCTAAGTCCTGCTTGGCTTTCCTCTCGTCGCCAACCTCTTTCATCAACTGTGCTCTCAAACGATAAAGGCTGGGGGAAACATCAAGCTTTGACAGCTCAAAAGCCTTAGTAACATCACGTAAGGCAAAGCCCTTCATCTGACGCGCTAGATACATTCTAGCACGCCCTTCATAAACCTCTGAAGACTTGGGCAACTGCTCTACAAGGTAATCATAAATGCGCTCAGCTTGATTATAATTACCTCTCATCGTCTCTAAGAGAGCAAGACCAATGCGAGCCTTAAGACTCTCTGGACTAAGCTTCAAAATTTCTGAGAGATCTAATTCTGCCAAATCATAATCCTTCGCTAAAAGATAGCTCATAGCTCTTTGATAAAGATAGAGTTCATTCTTCGGTGCTAAGGAAACAAGAATTGAATAATCAGTAATGGCTGCTTTGTGCTTAGACCTAAGTGCGTAAAGCTTAGCCCTGTTAAAGCGAATAGTTTGCTCATCAGGGTTCTTAACAAGTGCTGCACTATAAGACATTATAGCCTCATCAAACTTCCCCTGTATCTGCTGTAATCCACCAAGATTATTAAGTAAATATACATTCAGAGGGTGATTCTCTTTTTCTTGCATCGCCTTAATCAGGTAATGTTCCGCAAGGCTATACTCACTTTTTGAACTAGCCATAAAGCTAGAATCAATCAAAGACAAATAATTATCTACCGAGTCTTTAGGCAGTTTTTCTTGAGCCTTTACTGCTTGACTAACAAGTCCTAAACATAAAAGCAAGAACATACCTTTAGCAAGTTTATTTATTATCCTTATCTTTGTATCCATTGAAATTAAATTTATAAATATCAGTAAATATAGTATTTTTTATGAACATTACATTTTTTTCTCTCCTAGGAGTAGATGATAATGCATTAGCAGAAGTTGATTCTGTTGCAAACAACCTAACCAAGCCAATCAATTTTGAAGAGATAGATTTCAAAGCTTTAGGTAGTGAATGGTTTGAGGCAATTTGCAACTTTGGAATTAAGGTAATCATAGCTCTCGTTGCCTTTTTTATTGGTCGCTGGATCATCAAAAAAATTCTTAAATGGGTTGATGCTCTAATGAAAAAGAGGAGTATTTCTGCAGTAGCTGTTTCGCTTTTCCATTCTATATTCAACGCACTTTTATATGTTGCCCTATTAATGCTAATCGTTAATATATTTGGCGTTGGGTCTGCTTCATTTGCAGCAATTCTAGCATCAATGGGATTGGCTATTGGTATGGCACTAAGCGGACAACTTCAGAACTTTGCAGGAGGAATCATCATCTTGGTTACAAAACCTTTTGAAGCCAATGACTTTATTGAGTCACAAAGTGCTATGGGAACAGTAATGGACATTACACTCTTTCATACATTACTTAAGACTGTTGACAATAAAATGATTTTCGTACCTAATGGTATGCTTAGCTCAGGGCTTATCACGAACTATTCACACCAAGATATTCGTCGTGTTGACCTAACCATCGGCGTAGAATATGGGCAAGACTTTGAACAAGCGAAAACTCTTTTGCTTGATTTAGCAAAGGCAGACAAGCGTATTCTTCACAGCCCAGAGCCAGTCGTTTATCTTTCTGAACTGGCAGACAGCTCTGTTAATCTAAGCTTCCGTATTTGGACTAAAAGTGAACTTTATTGGGACGTTTATTTTGACTTCAATCGTACCGTTTATGCTGAGTTTAACAAGGCAGGTATTGGCTTCCCATTCCCTCAGCTTACTATTCACCAAGCGGAGAACTAGCATAAAATCTCGTTAACCACAATGAATAAGGCTGTACCTTCTCGTACAGCCTTATTTTTTCAATATGCCTTTCTAAAAAAGAAGCTTAAAAGAAATCCTTAACTAAGTCTCTAATCCCTCTTGCCTATATAGATGATCCTACCCAAAAGCCTTAATTTCCTTACCCATATAGGTAAACAGAAAAAAAACTTATGCCTAGCAGAAATTACCCTATAGGCTAGTCAAATTTATCCCCTTAAGAAGGATTAAATATCCAAATTAGAACCAACGACCATCACTTTCTTTTCCATACTCACCCCACAAACGATTATCAATATCCTTAATCAGTTCTTCCCAAGTTTGCTTAGATAACTTTAGAAAATATTGCAATCTCTTTTGTCTTCTTTCATCTAAATCTTCTAAGTCGCTATCTTCATCAAGCTCTTTATCCTGCTCATCAAGTAAGACATAAGTAGGGATATTTAGCTCCAAAACTTTTTCCCCTTTTGCCATAAGCTCCGAACTCGGCATATAAAAAGGTGAAGCCTTACCATTGCTTAACTTCGCACCATTCGTTTGCCAAAGCTGAATGCTTAACAAGAAGTTCCGATTAAGTCTAGGAAAGTTAAAGAAACCTTTCAAGCCTAGAGGCTCTGTATCATCATTAAAAGTAGCCTTATTATGCTGTCCTTCTCTATCCCAAGGCGTAGTATCTCTATAGACATAGTTGAGCAAATCCTTCGGTTCATTATCCTTCTCTGTAAGCTGACAACTCAAGGCTCTCGTCTGCCGAGGAATGAAGAAATGCTGAAAAGCCCCTTTCTGAACGAAGTCGCCATTTATACGCTCTCCCTTAGCATCGTAATAGTCAATCCAACAACCATAGACAGGAGCAGGCGTCATTGGAGAACTTTTATCAGATGGATTATTATGATACATATTAGACTTAAAGAAAATAAACTTATTCGCTTGCTCCTTCTTGAAGCACCATTTATCCTTAATATACTCAAAAGTTAGCTCCTGCTCAAGGCGTAGAAATGGATTCGTAATGCCACTAGGTCCTGCAACGTAATGGAAACCTTTCAAGCCGTGCAAATGCCCTTCATACATTTTGATGATAACTTTCTTGACATTTGTCTTATTGACAGCTCTAAGATTCTGAGCAATAAATCCATTATCCAAAGCCTTTCCCTCATCATCGGCTTTATCTTGCGACTCTTCTTGAGGCTTATCTGCCGAAGTGCCTTCAATAGTAAAAGGCACACGAATAGAAATGTCAAAAGTTCCTTCACTACCTCTTAGGCGTTTGCCAGAGAAATAATAAGGATTGACAGAGCCATCACTTTCATACTTAGAAGTAAAAGCGTGTACAAGCTCTATGGCTAAATTCAGAGATTTCGCCGAAGCCTTAAAGCGAAGGAAACCTTTCAAACCAATAGGATTCTTAGTTCCTAATAGCTCGGATTTGTCATCGTTCCAAACTTTGGTATCTTGATAAGTATAGTCATAAGGGATTAAGTCTTTCTTATGAACGAGCTTATGATTCTGATAGATTGAGAAGAAATGCTGATGAATCTTATCTTGTCCATTCCTTGTAAACTGCTCATTCATCACTTCGCCCTTGGCATTGTAATAAATAATACGCAGTAAATAAAGCAAGTCTTTCTCTTTAGCTTGATTAACGACCTTGAAAGCCTGCAAGCCTCCGTCTTTAATATGCCAACCTTTTTCTTTAGAAGTTTCCCAAGTGATTGTTTGCTTACTCCCTGCAATAGGCTGAAAATCCTTTAAACTAGCTTGGTAAAAAGAAACATTTCCCTTCAACGTCCCTGCTTCTAAGCTAATCTCTGCCTTGAATGGGTCTTCGTGAAGTTTATTCTTTGTTTCGTCCGTTGGTTTCTTTGGTTCTTTCGGCGAACACGAAAGCATAAGTGTAAGGCTAGTTAGTATCACAAATACCAACTTAGCAAATATATTTGTCTTAAACATAATTCTAATTTTATTTGAATGTAATAATACATATAA
>PDWI01002184.1_pt1 | contig 29836 bp, 32 predicted proteins | sample 1430891 | NCBI WGS metagenome assembly PDWI01 (sample SAMN01162508, study PRJNA174530) | Oral metagenome, whole genome shotgun sequencing project. | biome: Marine environment; feature: Marine mammal; material: Swab sample of the gingival sulcus; isolation source: swab sample of gingival sulcus... | reverse complement strand
ACGATGTGAAGCTTGCAAGTCGCTTTAAGATTCGTCGGTAACTACGCTCTTTACGGACTTTCACCGCAGACATACAGTATGCCCGTCATACCAAAAAAACAACCTACCACATTATGCAGGTTGCCTTTAAAATAATACTATTTTCAAATATAAATTCCGTCTTTCAATTTAGAACAGTTCCTTTACAGCTGTCATAAGCATATCTTTCCAAGTTGAAAACTTTGTATCCTTAGAAATAATTTCATCTAACTTTTCTTCTGGGTAAGATAAAAGCTTCTCTTTATCTAGTGGAATATCATGCTTAGTAAATAGTTCCTTCAAAGTGCCAAAGTTTGAATATTTACTTAAAAAATCGCTGTTTAATAACTTACTAAAGTCCAAACTTTCAAGGTTGATCTTATCACCTACTACGTCTGTTACTGTGTCCTTAATAGAATCTAAATCCAATCCAAATGCCATATTAGTTCTCCTTTCTAAGCCCTAAAACCATAAGCAAAATGCTTACAGTTACATTATATCATAAAAAAACTGATAATGAAAGGTATCAAAAAAATATGACATATTTTATCAATAGCATTAATCTATACTTAGTATCCCTGTTTTCATAATCAAATTTCTAGGCACACCACCCATTTCGTACATAATAGGGCTTTTAAGTCTCCTAACAAAGAGCATTTTTCTCAATTTTCTCGCCTTTTTTTCATAGATATTAGCATAGTTTTCTAAACTACTATTCATAGATTCTGCCAAATACCTTGAACTCCTAATTGCATAACTTATCCCCTCACTAGAACTTGTACTGATTAACCCAGCTGCTTCTCCTATAAATGCAATTCGCCCAAAACTAAGATGAATTTCTGAATTCTTTCTAGGTCTTAGTATAATAGAACCCTCTCTTCTGTAATCCTTTGGGAAGCCAAGACCAAAGCTCTTCAAATCATGGAGCATGATGTCAAATCCTACACTCATATTACCCTTGTAGTTTGAGGCTAGCCCTAGTAAATACTCATCATTCTTTGCTATGCCCCAACCATAATAATCTGTAATTCTCTTGTCAAAAACTGCCAGCATATAATCAGGAAGGTCTTCTCCCTTATACCACCTCTGGACCGCGCTATATCTCTCAGGAAGTACTACCCTAGAAAAGCACTTTCTCTTTATCATGCTTATAGCTCCGCTGGCATCAATAATATGCCTTGCCTTTACAAATCGCGTGCCACTTTTTGTCCTAAGTTTGACTTCAAAATAATCGCCCTTGTTTTCAAAGCCAGAGAAAACAGTATCAAATAGCAGTTCTACATTTTCCCCAATTCTCTTTACCATAAATGCATCAAAGGCATCTCTATCAATATTTAAATACGACTTTCGATAAGTCTTTTTCATCTTATTATCATAGTCAAATGTCTTTACAACAAAAGACTGTGGGTATAATAGCACCTCTTTTGGTATGCTGAGCCCCTCTTCACTTAATGCAGTCTTACAATCCTCATTAAGAAGCCCTCCACAGCACTTTTTAGTAATAAATCCGTCATTTTCATGCTTTCTAGAATCCACAGCTAATACACTGTAATTGCTAGAAATATTATGACAGAAATTAGCACCTGCAGGGCCAAGACCTACAACTAAGATGTCATACACCCTGTCCATTAACTCACTACTTTGCATATATACTCTCATACCCCTCTTCATTAAAAACATATTTTTTTTCAACTAAGCGAAACCCAGCATTGCCTTTTTCTAAAACAGCCTCAATTCCCCTGCCATCAACACTGTTTTTATAAGTAGCAAGCACTATGTACTTCTCCTCCTCATCAGAAGAACGTAGAACAGCACACTCTACTTCTGGATTTGCCAATACCCTGCTAATCTCCTGTGTTATTGCTTCTGTACTACGACTCTTTGAATATAGCTTTTCAAACATGACAATAGCGTGATTTACTTCACCTTCAATATAATAATAATCTCTTATAAATTCAAATTTTTTTAGCGCTAAATTATCAGTGTTTTTTGCAGAACTCATGATACTAAAACCAACACTAAATATAATAACTGCCATTATCAAAACCAAAATAGATGCAAAACCATTATTCTTTCTCATTGCTATTTCCTCATAACTTTTGTATTTATCTCCAACTTTAAATTTCTCTTAATATGACATGCTTTTATGTTTACACTACAGAGCCTATCATCTAGTTCACTAATATCAATATCTAAGCGATAGACTATAGGTTCTTTTCTACCATGTCTACAGTTCATATCTATTTTTATCAGTTTTTCATTATAATAATCTGTATATTGTCCAGACTCACATTCTCCAGCACTGAGTTTCTCTACTTCATTCATCATAAGAGTTGTCATAGAAGTAGTATAAATGGACTCCTCAGACTTTTTAAGTGAAGTAGAAAACACCATCATGCTAATGCCAAGTACAATAGATAGAAATAGCACAGCAAAGATTATATCTATAATTGAAAGTCCTCTTCTCTTCATATTAAAACTCCGTCCTTAGCACAATATGACCCTTTGCATTAGCTTCATTGTACTCAATGTCATAATGTAGCTGATTTGAATCGACCTGAACATCAAACTTTGTGAGTGCAACGATTTTTTCTGATAAACCTAAGTCAAATTTATCAGCAGAATAACACTCTCTTAAAAATCCATCGTAAAAGAAAATATATCTTGTAAATCCTTCTACCTTATTTTCGATACACAATAAATCAACACCATTTTCATGCTTAACTTTAATTGCTCCACTTATATCAGCACTCTTTACAGATATAAATAAATAACTTCTAGCTATCCTCACATTTTCATGCACTCTATTTGACGAATCAATGTTATCATAGACATTAGCTGATTTAAAAATCAAAAAGGAAAGGATAAGAGAAAAAATTATAAAGAAAAACAACATAAACAGTTGTTCTAAACTATATCTCTTAAAATTCATCTATATTCTCCACAAATTACTATTCTTCACTAAACTTTTCGGTAATTATAATATCTGGTCTCAAATTAGAAGAAAAAGTATCATAAAAATAATCAAAATAATCTTCTCTAAGCATAAGACCATAATTTTTTACAAGGTAATCTAAATTAGGAGGATATTTTCCCTCTGTAGCATAACACTGAACTGCATAGAGCATTACCCTGTCATACTCTTCCTCGTAACTCAACTTCATCTTATTTTCAACTGCACCCATTGTGCTTGTAAGTGCAAATATCAAAAAAACAAAAATCAAGATTAATGTTGTCATTTTTTGAAATCGTATATAAGCCATAACTACACCATAGAACCTATCATATTAAACACTGGACTTACTACACTAAATAACACAATTCCAACTATTAATGTAACTATAAAAATCATTGTTGGCTCTATCTTGGAAATAAAGCGTTCAATATACGATTCTAAGTCTCTCTTTAGCACTTTAATTATCTTTTCTAACGCCTTTTCAGTATGACCTGTCCTACTAGATACTGCAATAATCTGAATGAGTGATTCAGGTAGAAAGTCCAACAAATTATAAGCTTTGTTATAATCCTGCTGTGTTTCAATAATCTCCTTTGCCTTCTTGTACTTATCACTTATTTCCTTAGCACCTTCAGAAGCAGCCAAAAACTCAAAGGACTGTTCAGCACCAAGACCTGATTTTACAAGTAAAAGATAAGACCTTGCAAAATTCAATCCCATTCTTGTTCGCTGAATATTGCTTGTCATAAGCATACTAGAAAACATTTTTTTGCCAAATCCATATTTAAAATTTGAATTAAAGAGTAGAACGACAAGACCCACAAATGCTACAAGTATAACACTAGATAGTATTAAGTTATTGTTCACAAAATCTGATAGCATAAAGACAAAATTTGTACTCTTGCCAACTTTAACATTGTTATAAAGGATAATATTCTTAAACATTGGCACTACCTTGAGTATTATAATGTATATCACTGCAATTGTGAGATAAAAGAGCATTGAAGGATAATTTACAGCTACCTTTATCCTCTCAGATACAAAAATTTCCATCTCAATATCTTCAATGATGTCCTTCAAAACACTATCCAAGCTTCCTGTATGTTCTCCTAGTTCTATTAATTTTATATACCTTTTATTTTCTATAAAATTGAGATCACCTAGTATAGAACTTAAACTCTCACCCTCAATTGACCGTTCCATAATAGCTTTATAGTATCCAGCCAACCTCTCATCTTTCTCCTTTTCAAGCGCAAATCCAAGCCCTTCAAATAAAGAGACATCAGAATCTATCACAAGCTCTAATTTTGAAAAAAACAACAGAAGTAATTTATTGTCAATATACTTTTTCATAACGACCTTCCTAGTTTATACTACTTAATAATATCCTTTACAACCTCTCCTGCTAGTATCATGCCACAAGCTGAAGGTACAAATGAAATACTACTTGGCGTTCTACCACCACTAACACTCTTCTCTTCTGAATACAGCACCTTCACATCAGGTAATCCTAAACTAAGCAGTTTTTTTCTCATTACTCTAGCAAGTGGGCAACCTTTGGTGTTTTTTATCTTATCTATTTTAAAATCCAATATATTTAACTTTCCACCAGTACCCATAGAGGATATAATATTAATATCGTTAGATTTAGCATATTTTATTAGGGAAATTTTTGAGCTGACGGTATCAATGGCATCTATTATATAATCATAGTCAAAATTATCCAATATATTAATATTCTCCTCCGTTAGTCTCAGATTATGCTTAATTACTTTCGCCTTTTTGTGAATATTAGATAGTCGTTCTTCCATCACATCGGTCTTTAAGTTGCCAACAGTATCTGTGAGAGCAATAAGTTGCCTATTGATATTACTTGTATCAACAACATCAAAATCAAGTATACCTATCCTTCCAACGCCAGCCCTATATATTGCTTCTGCAGCAGCGCCGCCAACACCACCAAGACCAACAATGAGTACCGATGAATTCCTAAGTTTTATAAATGCTTCTTCACCTATCAAGTCAACTTCTCTAATAAAAATTCTCAATTCTTCCATAGATATATCTCCTACAGAATCAGAATCAACTTCTTTAATTGTTTCTTCTACTGCTTTCAAATACCACTTTCTTTTTTCAAAAGTCTCTAAGTCATCATGAACTAATTTTTGATACTTAGCATGTAGCTTTCTTGCAAAATCCATTTTTTTATTATCAAAGACCACGTCATCAATCTTTCTGACAGATAGCACACCAATGGAAGTTCCAGTGATAAATGCGCCATCCATCTCCTTGATATCTTCTAATTTTAGATTTTCTAGTGTCAATTCTTTGCTATCAATTAGAGTTAGTACAGCCTTTCTTGTAACACCAGAAAGTACAGAAGAATCAGCTGCTGTATAAACTCTATTATTCTTATAAAAGAAGATATTAGACTTTGAACACTCTCTTATTCTACTACTCTTATCAACAAGTAAATAATCAAATACGTCATCTTTTTGTAAGCTCTCTCTGAGCTGTTTCATATCATTAGTATATACCTTTTGACTTGGATTTTTTCTCTCAAAATCAACAGTCTTTAATACAACACCATTTTCTCTAAGTTCACTATCTGGATAAGTAGATGGAATGTACTTTACCTTTCTTATCCACTTATTTCTGGCGCAATTCACGGTGTACTTGACATTTAGTGGATAACAGCCATTTGCCTCAATTAGTTTTATGAGGTCAAAAAAAACATCATCATACGATATCTTAAAATCCACACCACTCTGCTCTATAGAAGATTGTAGCCTTTCAACATGCTCTTTCAAAAATATAACGCCATTTTCTACCAGGCTAAATACTTCATAAAACGAATTGTCATCTGAATCAAGAGTATCATATGATGATATTTCACCATGAACTACTGAATAAGTCTTTGTTACATCAAATTCACTATTCATCTGTCTTATTCTCCAAGTAAACCTTTTATATCACTATAAAAATTATCAAAATCATTTAACACAAGAGACTGTTTTCCATCAGACAAGGCATTTTCAGGGCTAGGATGAACCTCAACCATTACACCATCAGCTCCTACTGCTAAAGCCGCCTTTGAAAGTGATGGTATCACCCATCTCTCACCTGCTGCATGACTTGGATCTACAATTACTGGAAGACCTGTCAGCTTCTTCATGTAGGGAACTGCTGATATATCAAGGGTAAATCGAAGGCCTCTCTCAAACGTTCGAATTCCTCTCTCACAGAGGATAACCCTATCATTTCCACCCTTTATAATATACTCTGCAGCAAGAGCCCATTCTTGATATGTAGCTGAAAAACCTCTCTTTAATAAAATTGGTTTATCAAGCTTTCCAAGTTCACGAAGAAGACTATAATTATACATATTTCTAGCGCCTACTTGTATCACATCAATATCGTTACCGTGTTTTTTCAGTTCCTCTGTACTCATGATTTCACTAACTGTTATCATACCATACATTTTTGCCGCTTCATTCAAGTACAAAAGACCTTCTTCTCCTAAACCTTGAAAAGAATGTGGTGATGTTCTCGGCTTAAATACGCCTCCTCTTAAAAACTTAACACCACTCCTACTTAGTGTTTTTGCCACCTCAAATATCTGCTCTTTTGATTCCACTGCACAAGGTCCAGCTATAAGGATTTTTTCTCCTGTACCCACTTTTACATCACCTATATTTATTATCTTATTACCCATAAAGTTTCCTTAACACAAATTCACTCACCCTTCTACAAGGTGGTAAATTTTTATCCTTAAACATCATATCCAGACTTTCTGATAAGCCCTTTTCTGTCTTTACTATCTCCTTGATAGCTGACACTTGAGAACTTGTAGTCACAACTTCTAAATTTGGCAGTTTAAACTTATAAGTACTCATGGTTATCCTATTAGCCCAAATAATATCTATCTTAATATCATTTTTTGATGACTTAGCGTCAGAATTTATCCTCTGATTAAACTTGGATACATACTCAAAAAACTGAGTTGGTTCCATTTCTATACTAAACTTAAAGGCAATGTACATTGTACTTAGCTTCGTCTCCTCACCTTCTTCATAAAAATTTGAAGAAAGTATTCTGGTAGCACCATTTTTTCTAAGTTCATTGATAAACTCTGTCTTTATCTTGTAAAAACAACCCTCTAATGATGATATCAACAGAAAATAATTAAACACCTTTACACCTACATATCACTTTCTAATTCAAATAGTACTTCATTATTCATGATACCTTCTTTTTCTGAGTATATCAGTTTAAGACTATCAAACTGTTCCTTCATCAGCAGATAATACCCTTTTACACCCTTTTCTATATCCTTTTCAGATGGAAAAAGCGTTACATAATCTCCGCTGATAGTATACTTACCACCAGTAGTAGGTATTCCCTTATCAGACAAGTCGCCACTTATATTATAGTAGCCACCTTCATAAAATACAATAGATCTATCAGTATCATCATTGGTGAGATTATATGTTCCACAAATTAAGTCCTCAAATACATAAGTCAGTGGACAGCCAAACCTCATATCATCTTGTATGTATACCTGAGAGAAATTAGTAATATACTTATTGTCTTCATTATGTACTACATCACCACCAAGACTGATAACTTCATAAGGCATCACCTCTGGTAAGTCTGTATAGTGTACATAAACATCCGTAATTTTCGAATCTTCTACCCCAAAATACCACTTTGGCTTATTGACAAATATCATATTGCCAGAGTTTAAGTCAAGACTCACTATATCTATAGGAGATACATCAACTGAGACATCTGAATTGTAATACGATGTAAAGTACACTGGAACTTTGCCACTTTTCTTATCACTAAGCTCTACTAAACTAGGTGGATTTCCATTATACACCTGCTTTGGTAGTTCCTCATCTTCCCTAGCAATATACACTACGCCAACTGCATCTTTTGGCTTAGATAAAAGAGCCATCTGAAATGCTGTAGGTGCTAGTGTTGGTCTTAGCCTAAAACTTGAATCCTCTTGCTTTTTAAAATCAAACGCCAGTTCAAAGTCATAGTAGCGATTATTCTTGTTTTTATAAATAAATAGTTTATCCTCATTTAGTGACCTATCCAAATTCTCAAGGGCAAATGTCACTGTCTCCTCAAGGTGCTGTCTAGCATCATCACTTGTGACAAACTGTGGCACTACAGAAACAATATAATGATTGACAAATGACTTTAACTCGTCTTTCTCTACACCAAGTCGTGTCAACATTTCATTAGAAGATATTTCCACAACTTCATCCCCTGAAATATCAAAATTATATGCTTCTAAAGTCTCTAATTTTGGTTCTTCCATGCCATAGTACATAGAGTTTAAGTATATTCTCACTGATAGGATGTCATTGTAAATATAAGCATCATAATCTAAATGGTAAAATAAACAACCACTAAAATCAATCTCATCTAGAATTGATTGAACAAATTTATTTTGTACTTTGGCACTTTCCCCATTCCATTTAAAATAAGGTGCTCTTATCTGGACATCACCTCTAGCTACATAGTAATCTTTATACACCTTGGTATCAATGTCTGATACTAGTTTTTCACTGAGTTCAAAGGCATATTTACTCATATTTTCATTGTCTCTAATATCAAAATTTTCTATGTATTCAGATACGCCACTAGACAGTTTGCTAGCATCAAAGACACTGTCCTCTGGCACAACTTTTGAAGCATCCAACGAAGATTCACCTTCTTCAGTAGCATCTTCTACACTGCTATTCTCATCAGTGCTTTCAGATGCACCCTCAATAGCATCAGTATCTTCTGCAATCTCTTTTTTATCCGAGTCTTCTGACTGACTAGAATCTTCTTGTACAACATTATTACAAGCTGTGGCAAATAGAACAGTGAAAGCCAATAATATGGCTAAGAGTATTTTTTTCATAATAGCCTCCTAATACTAATTCATAGTTGAAACATTTAGTCTAAGATTCCACACCTTGAAATACTATACAAATCACAAAAATATTATCACTCAGAGCCGAAGGCGTGGAGTCTTAATATTTTTGAATGGTTTGTAGTATTTCATAGGCTCTGAATGACAGACTAAAAGTTTTACCCAAGATTAATATAAACATTATGTGTCTTCTTATAAACACAATTATATCACAGTTCTATAGCAATATAAACCTTTTGTAAACTCATTAGCAACAAAAATGCAGGGCGCTTTACCCTGCACTTTTATAAGTTATATAATGAATCTAGCAACCGATTTTTTCACCAGCCATATAGCCAGCAGCTACTAGGATTTCTGCAGCCTTATTCTGATTAGCTTCTGATACAAGAACAATAGGTCCAGTACAACCCATGCCACTTTCAGCATAGATGCCTTCTTTCCATAGTACTTGTACTGCATCATCTAAGTCCATGATGTCAATGCCACTAAGTTGTGCTGTAACAACTTCCTTCTCAGGAGCTTTTACTTCTTCTACAGAAGCCTTTTCCTTTGATAGTTCAGCTAATAGACTCTCAAGACCAGCTTTATCTGCACTACTATACTCAGCCTTAGCAACTTCATTGATATTACCTCTAGCTGCCATTGCTGCATAAGTCACTGCGTTAGCAACTAGTGGTGCACCTGAAGCTCTTGAAACGATAAACACATTTCTATCGTAGTTCTTACCAACACCAGGTCCATAACCATAACCAAACGCTTCAAAACTTCCACCAGTAGTATATGATGAGAAAATCTTAATCATCAAATTACCAGTTAGAGAATCCATAACCATGACATCAGGTGTACCAAGAAGTAGGTCATTACCCCTCATGACAGCTCCACCATCTGCTCTAGCAGACTCTGCAAACTCAATATCATAGCCATTTGCCTTTAGCTCTTTTAGTATCTTTTCAGTACCTCTAGAACCCTCGACATTTAGAATACCTATTTTTGGGTTTTCGATACCAATACTCTTTGCAGTGATGATACCAGAAATCGCATTTCTAACCATTGCTTCAATCCTATTTGTAGCAGATGTACCAGTAGTTGTCGCAACAATCATATCCTTTGCCTTAGCTGGTGTAACCACTCTACCTACTGTTGATACACCAATTGGGAAGTTGTAATGGTTAGTCACGCAGCAGCTAATACTACCACTGTCAAGTAACTCTTCCATTACCTTGTGTTCTTCTTCTTGACCAGAAGCTTCATGAAGTTCAAAGTCTAAGTCATTTTTAGGACCAATCAAAACAAGTTCAATAGACTTGTCCTTTTCTCTCACTAATTTTGCAGCTTCTAGCATGTTTTCAACGCCATGCTCAGAACCAGATAGTGTTAGACCAATTCTGACTTTTTCTCCAAAGCTACCGCTTCTGAGCCCATCAGCTATTTCATTGAATATCTGACCTACGGTATTTTTTACAGAATTACTCATTTTGACTCTCCATTAAGTTCTTTGCAAATTCACTCATTGCATCAGCTATCATGTTCTTGATTTCAGCTTTTGAAACGCCTGAAGCTTCTTCGCCTTTGCCTTCGTTCTTCTCTATCACAATTGACACGCCATCAAATAAGTTTGTCATTCTTCCTAGGAATAAACTACCCTTACCAACTATCATTGCTCTGTTTACCTTGCCAGCCTTCATGTCTTCTACCATGAAACCTGCATAAGGAATACCTGAAGGTATGTGACCTTGTGTAGGTGCCCAACCAGGTAGACCATGCTCTTTAATAAAGTTAGCTAGTTCAGGTTTTTCAATATCGCCGCGTTTAACACCAAGTGCCCCTATCATCTTGTAGTTAGCCTCAGGCACATCTCCAGCTCCTGATGGCTTAGTAATATCAGGGTTTTGCATTTCTACAGAGTATACATCAACATCAGTAATCTTTAAGTTTGCCTTAGCAAGTGCATCATTGACAAGAGCTCCAGTAACCTTTTGAGGCGAAGAACCAGTACCAACAGTATGTCTTCCAATAATGTCATTTCTAAGAATTGGCGATACACCATCATCTTCAGAAATATGTACAGCAAATGTACCAAGTACATCCTCTAAAATAGGTAGATCTTTTCCTACGTGACTCTTACCGTTTAGTCCTAGCTTTGCAGTAGCACCACCTGCTACCATTACTACATTTTTATATGTTCCACTCTTTACAAGTGAAGCAGCTTCTATTAGTGTATGAGTTGGAGCTGCACAGAATCCTCTAGTATCAGAACCTGTAGCGTTGACGCAACCACACATTTCAGCTATACTCTTTGCAAAGTTACCACCACCACGTTGGTTCATATCACCACATGCTTCTTCAGAACATTCAATGACATAGTCGATATCTTCTGGGTTTAGACCTGTCTTTTCAAGTAGGTTTAGTAAAGCAAGTACTCCTGAAGCCTTTACTACGAGGTTCTCAGTCATAACATGTGACGTTAAGTTCACGTCAACATCATGCGCTCTTGACACACAGCCTACTAACTTATAATTGTGATATAGAGGCTCAGCATGTCTCTCTTTAATTTCAGCTTCAATCTTTTCTAGTCCAACGCCTGCAGACATTTTTGCATTTAAGTTCTTCATAGAGAGAACTTTTTCCTCTATTGTACTTTGGAATCCCTCTTCAAGCATTACTAGGTCAAATACATCTACAGCCTTCATCAATCCTAAAAACTCGTCTTGAGGCAGGATTACACCAAATTTTCCTTCTCTCTTAGCTTCCCACTTTGTGTTTACCCATGGCATTTCTAGTTCTCTTAAGTCCTCTGGGTGAGCATTCCCAATATATACTTGGTTTGGTGGGTATGCTAGTACTTCTTCATATGAACGAAGACTCTTATCTAAATTCTTTAAGTACTCAGACTCAGGATTTGTAATTCTCTCTACAGTCTGAGTAGTACCATTGTGTATTACCATATCAGGTGTGTGAATAAGGCAGTAAGCACCACCCTTAACTACAGCATTAGCCATTTTATTCCTCCGTTTAAAAAATAATGGGGGCATCACAAAGACAGCCCCCATAATACCATGTTAAAATTTATGTATATTATCTATACTATTAGTCTTCAAATACTGTCTGTCCTTCAACTTCTGTCTCTAGAGCTTTAACAGCTTTTTCAACAATCTTTCTTCTCAAGACTTTTTCTTCAGCCATAGTAAGCGCTGGGTCACCTAGTGGGTATGGTATAGCCACTGCAGGTACGATTCTGTTAGCGCCAACTGTAAGTGAGATAGGAACAACTGTACAAATATGGACAACTGGGATTCCAGCTCTCTCGATTTCCTTAACCATTGTTGCACCGCAACGAGTACAAGTTCCTCAAGTAGAAGTTAGAATAACACCATCTACATTGTCAGCTTTTAAATCTTCAACAAACTCACTTGCAAAGCCCTTTGATGAAGCAACTGCAGTACCATTACCAGTAGTTGTGTAGAAGTATTCGTGCAGGCTTCCAACTTTGCCTTCACTAATCATATCTCTGATTACATCAACAGGAAGTACTCTGTCAGCATCTTCATTTGCATATACAGGGTCATATCCACCATGAGCAGTTTCATGCGTCTTATCTGTTAGATCATTTACTCCAGCAATAGAGTATTTTCCATACTTAGAAGCAGATGATGACTCTATGTGGTCAGGGTTACCCTTAGGGCAAATTCCACCTGAAGTTACAAGAGCAATCTTAGCATTAGCCATATCTTTTATAGCTGGGTTTGGATCAACTCTATCAAATACAGGCATTGGATACTCAGTCTCAAACTCTTCTCCACCTAATTTCTTGATAAGCATTTCAACCGCTCTCTTAGAACCTCTCTTCTCAGCAAAGAAGTTTACTCTCTTACCCATTTCTAGGTATCCTTCTGCTTCAGGAGTTCCAATAGGCTCATTCTTAACAAGTTTTAATGCTAGAGGCGCAATTTTCTTCATTGCCTTTCTCATGCCTGCAGCACTGTTACCTGTGCTAATTACATACACGTCCTTTTTGAACATGTCTGCACCAGGGTTTTCAACATACATACCTGTGATTACAGGAATATTTAATTCTTCTTTTACTAAAGTAGCAATTGTTCCACAAGCCACTCCATAACGACCAGCATTAAAAGCAGGTCCAGCAACAAATAGATCTGGTTTTTCATTCTTGATCATATTCATTACAATGTGTTTTGCTTCTTCTAAGTTCTCGTTGAAGTAAGAGTCACCACAAATTACTGTAGCAACGATCTCTGCTTCTTCGCCTAGATTTTTTTGTAGTTCCTGTCCAGGACCCACAACGCCTTTTACTAGCTCAGGTTTATAATCAGCTTTTTCTTCTCCGCCTACTCCAGCGAAAAACTGATTTATATAATGAACTACTTTTATTTTGCTCATTCAGCCACCTTTCCTTACGAAATGAGATTAATGCTCAATTATCCTCTAACTTCTTTCATTTCAGAAATGATTTCATCCACATCAAGAACCATTTCCATCATGCCAATTTGATCTTCATAAACATCAGCGTCTACTTCGTTTTTGAACTCTGGCTCAACTACGTGATATACAGTAAGACCTAGAGCTACGTTTGCCAAAGGACCTGCAAATGTTGGGTCACCAACTGTTACAGTTTCAGCAGATAGACCAGCAGCTTCAGCTTCAGCTGCTCCTAATAATACGATTACGTTTTCTGAACCATACTGTTCAGCTATTTCTTTAATTCTCCTCTGATTTTCCAAATCCATTGCACCAGCGGCTGTTCAAACAAAACACTCTGTAGATGAGAATACTACTTCTGCATCTGTACCCTTTAGACATTCTTCTACAGCTGGAGCTGGAATACCATCTCTATCGCCAACTATGACAACTTTTTTTCCATCATATAAGCTCATTAATTTTTCCTTTCTTCTATAAAACGATACCATTAAAATGTTTTTGCTGTTAAGTATGAGAAGCCAAGCTCATTTGTAGCTCCAGTAATAGCCTGAATTTCTACTTCAATTGTTCCATCAGCTCTCATTGAGTCTTCGTTACCACCAGCAATAGTAACAACGACACTATCGTCTCCAATAACTCTATCAAGTTTAGGAAGAATGACAACTTGGTTAGCATTACCACCAGTTACAACTGCATCAGCTAATTTATCAGCATCAGCAAGTGATTGGCTAGCACCGTCTCTTCCAGCGTATTCGTCTGTAATGATTACAGTCTTAATACCCTTTTGCTCGATTTTCTTACAGTTCATGATTAGGTCAGTATCTGGGTTACCAAATCCTTCCTGAGAAATAACTACACCATCTACTCCTAGGTATTCAGCTAGTTTAGCAGACCAGTCAGATGATCTCTCTTTATCAGCTAGGTAAACGTTTTCATTTGTAATGATAACACCTACAAAGTTTAGCGTCTTACCATGCTCTTCATAAAGGTCAGTGATTACTGGGTTGTTTAAGTGGTGATATGTAGTGTTCTTATCACAAGCTGATACACAGTTACCACTTAGAATAGCGCCATCCATAATTTCAGTTGGGCTAATTAGTGTTGAAAGAGTCTTCTTAGCATCTACGCCATATACATATGTGTCATGCATTAGACCTTGTGACTGAAGCATCTGTACATAAGCAACCTTTGGTAGGTTTGGATACTTCTCAACACTCTTAAGTAGTGGTAGGTGCTCATATACTTTTACTTCATCTGGTGTTACATCTCTACCAGCTTCACCTAAGTATTTAGCAGCTCTTAATCCAGCAAATCTAACTATCTCTTCTTTTTCGTGTTGCTTTACGCCATCAATTACATCAATAGTTAAAACAACGTTTAAAGTTTTTGAAAATGGTGTGTACTCTGCTCCAGGACCTTTCATATCAATGATACCTTCTTGGAATGCTACAATCTTACCAGTTGTAACTACAGCTACGTTCTTAAGTACATTTGTCTTACCTGAACCAACTACGCCAACTTTTCCAAGTACTCCTGGGAATATCTCCCCACCTTCTACCTTAACTCTAGGCTCAATTACATCCTTTACAGGAGTAATTCTCACACTATCACCAGGTTTTACCAAATCGATTTCTAGGCTAGAAATACGCTCATCTTCTAAAATAACAGCTTTGAGTTCTTCTTTATTGATCGCTAAAGCGCCATTTTGAACTCTAGTTTTTTCAGAAAAATTAATGGCATTAATATTTATGTTTCCAAGTTCTAAACGCAAATTATTTGCCTCCTATTTTATAAATTTTCCTTAATCATCGCTTCAATAGCGTCAGCAGTTGCGCCGTCCTTTGTAACTTCTGCTACTTTCTCTCCATTACTGTACACTGCAATAGTTGGAAGACCTAATACTTTCTGTCCTATTGCAACCCTCCTAGCTTTTGAAGTGTCAAGCTTAGCAAACTTCATTTTGTCGCCATAAGTTTCAGCAAACTCAGTGAACTTAGGCATTAATGCTTTGCAAGGCTCACAGCTTGGACTCCAGTAATCTACGATTACTTTGCCTTCAGCTTGAAGCACTTCAGCCTCAAAATTTGTTTTGTTTAGTTCTAACATAGTACCTCCCTCTTGACTAATACATATATAATATACACCCTAACCTGTGTATTATTAACGCAATTAACTTACTCAAAATGCTCGTCAATGTACTTCTCAGCGCTGATACTAGCAACAGCACCATCAGCAGTTGCAGTTACAACCTGTCTAAGTGGTTTTTGCCTACAGTCACCTGCTACAAATACACCTTCAATGTTTGTCTTCATATTCTGGTCACCAATAATATAGCCTGAGTCATCCATATCAAATACACCTTTGAACATATCTGTTTGTGGTATGTAACCAACCATTACAAATATACCAAATGTCCCATCATCTTCGTGGGCGTTGATTACAGTTTCTTCGTTAGTCACTCTGTTTAATAACGTCATGTTTTCAACAATGCCATCTCCACCAACACTCTTAACAACTGAGTTCCAGATAAAGTCAATCTTCTCATTGTTGAAAGCTCTCTCTTGTAAAGACTTAGCAGCTCTAAGTTCATCTCTTCTGTGAACAATAGTAACTTTTCTTGCAAATTTAGCGATAAAAGCAGCCTCTTCAACAGCTGTGTCTCCACCACCAATAACGTATACTTCTAAGTCTTCAAAGAAAGCAGCATCACAAGTAGCACAGAAGCTAACACCCTTTCCAATATACTTATCTTCGTTCTCAGCACCCATCTTACGTGGGCTTGCACCAGTTGCCACAATAACAGCTTTTGCTTTGTACTCATTTTTTGATGTCTTAACAGTCTTGATTTTATCATTGAAGTCAAATGATTCAACTTTTTCAAATACAAGTTCTCCACCAAATCCCTTATACTGATCAACCATCCTCTTTACAAGCCTTGGTCCAGTCGGCTCTTCAACAGACCCTGGATAGTTTTCAACTTCATCAGTTATAACAATCTGTCCACCTGCTTTTTCGCCTTCAAGAATAAGAGTAGACATCTTTGCTCTTCCTGAATAAATTCCAGCAGTTAATCCAGCAGGACCACCACCAATAATAAGTACATCATAAATTTTTGACATATCCTTCTCCTTTTAATCCTCTTCTATACACCATCTATAAAAATGAACTTATCAGTGTGTAATCGATAAGTGAATAGTCTTCTTCAACACCCTCAGCTTCAACCCGCTTTACGCCCATTTTATTGAACTTTTTAAACACCATAATTGCCTTTTCGATAATATCTAATGACCTGTAGTCAAGATGCCCCGTTTTTTTATCAATCATTATCGATTTATAAGGATTTTCATTTGGTTTAACACTACCTGAAAGCGGATGTGTCAAAAGTAGTGCCCCCTTATGAATCTCATCTCTAACTATGTGGAGAATTTCCAGACTATCAACGTCAACATATTTAAGCTCAATATCAGCAAAATCTTTTTCTAAAAGAATCTTGTTATTAGTAATAATTAACTTCATAATTCTAAAAAATCTCCATATTCTTGCTTATAATCAGGATATGATTTGATTATTAGCCACAATTATTTTAGTAAAATACATAGAAAAATATAAAAAACAGCTGAAAAACCATTGTCTATTATCAGCACAATCATTTTATACTAAATATATTCTTACGTCAACATTTTTTTATTATAATAAAAGGACTAAAATTAGCTATACAGCTTATTCTAGTCCTTAAAAAATCTTTACAACATCAGTGATAATTTATATCATATAGTGCTAAATATAGTAATAAAAACCTAAATATCTCTAATAAGATACCACACTTTCTTCGTAAATAATTTCACTTACCCAGCTTTGAACAGCGTCATAAGAGATATTCTTAATTATAGAGGCGTTCGTCTCAACATTATTCTTATATGCTGCTAGCCCAGCTACTACACAATCATCAAAACTCTTATCAGAAAGCAAATTTGTAGTAAAGGCAGCTACAAAAACATCCCTAGCTCCTACACCATTTACAAAATTCAAATTGACAAGAGAATACTTCTTCACCCTATACCCATCAGAGGCATAAATGTTCTTATAGTCACTCTTTACAACTACATAGGTGACACCCTTATCATGTAGACTCAAGATATTTTCGTATAAATCTTGTTCTGTTCTTGTCTTAACATCTGTTAGCGCATCAAGTTCATTAATTGAAATAAAGAGAGTATGAACAAAGGATATGTGAGTACTAATCAACTTTACCTTACTAGCTGTTGCAGGAGCAACCAATAATTTAAGTCCTTTTATTGTCGTCAGTTCCTGAAGGGCACTGTGCTTTATATTGCAGTCAATAATAACATAATCAGCGTTTTCTATCTCATTGCTAATGCTGTTAATCCACTTAGTATCAATCATACTCATGACTTCCATATCATCTATAGCATATGTTTCTGACTGATCTAGCGAGCTGACAAGCATATACATAGAAGACTTCTTTCCTGCCATCCTCTTAATCATATTGACTTCAACACCTAAGTCATAAATCTCCTCAATAGCTCTTTTACCAAACCAGTCATCAGCAGTAGAACTGACAAATTTTACTGGCACACCAATTCTAGCAAGATTTTCCACTACATTTCTTCCAACGCCACCAGACTGTATGTTTATATTACCTGAGCTTGAGTCCCCATTTTTAATAAAACTTGCAGTTCCTATGATGTCAAGATTTATTGCACCAATGACCATAACAGATTTACTGCTAAGTTCTCTGAGGTTCTTATCTCTTTTATCCTTTCTCTTAAATAAACTACGCCTCACTAGAATCCTCCTAAACTATGAGTATGTACTTTTTACATGCTTTCAACTAACAAATCAAGAGCTGCCTTCACTTTGTCTAAGTCTTCTTCAATAGGACGCCCTTCAAATGCTACTCCTTCAAGGATCTCCCACTTCATTTTTCTCTCTTCATTTATCTTCTTAAACTCTTTAAACGCTCCTCCTGACCAGCCATAAGAACCAATGTAAACAGCCTTTTTGTCAATGACTTTCTTCTTAGCAAGTTCATCAAGCATAGCACCTGCAGCAGGGAAGAGGTTGTTTTCATAAGTAGGTGCAGCAAGCACTACACCTGCAGAGCGAATGACTTTAGAAAGAACTTCACCTGGTGAAACATATGGCATTCTAAGTATGTGCGTAGTCACCCCTTTAGACTCAAGATAGTTCTTTATAAATTCAACAGCTATCTCTGTCATACCATACATTGAACCCCAAAGAAGTGTTAACTCTTTCTTTGGAGAACCCTCTAAAAATCCCTCTATTTCGTCGTATATTTTTATAATTTCATCTGGATTTTCTCTGTAGACCACACCATGACCTGGAGCAACTATTTTAGGTCCAAACTCCTTTAACTTAGCTGTAGCTTTAATGGCAGCTTTGTTGAAAGTACAAAGCACATTGGCATAGTATCTAATTGTCTCCTCATAAAACATCTTCTTATCTTCTTCAGTAATAACGTCGTCAAATACATGAGTATCTGTTTTGCCAAATGAACCAAACATATCGCAAGTAAAGGCAGTACCAGTGCTTAGCTCGTATGTGAACATCGTATCTGGCCAGTGAACATTAGGTACTGTAGCAAACTTCAACACCTTGCCACCGCCTAAATCAAGTTCATCTCCATCTTTAATTGCAACTATATTATCGGCTTTTCCATAAAAACTGTTCATCATTTTTGCTGCTGGTCTTGTACAATAAATCTTAAAGTCAGGTACAATAGCTTTAAACGCATCTATCCAACCAGTGTGATCTGGCTCCATGTGATTGACAATGACATAGTCAATATCTTCAGGCTTTACTTCAATTTTTTCTAACAGTTCAAACAATGTCTCTGGAACACCATCCCAACCACACATTCCATCAATGATCGCTGTTTTCTCACCCTTTACAATATAAGAGTTAAGCGTTACTCCATTGGGTATTTCCCACATTTCTTCAAAGAGTAAATCACCTACTCCAATACTGAGCATATGTACTCCATCAACAACTTTTATTGCATTCATACCTTATCTCCTCCCATTAAAAAGTATATACTACCACCATTACATTAATATTTAATTTAAGTATCTTGGCTTTTCACCTACATCTACAAGCTTTAGAAAATCCAAATACTCTTCAAAATCATCCTTTACTATGCGCCTTGAACTCATCTTATACAATCTTTGCGTTAACTTTTTATAATCCTGACTATCACTAGATACAAACATCAACAGATGATATAACGTTGAATAATCTCCAATATAATACAAACTGTAAAGATAAGTCAATAGCACTTTGTCAATTTTAAACTCATCTGAGAAACTTGATAAGTCTATTTCCCGATAAATAGTATCAGCATGCTTTTTGACCATATAGTAATTTCCCATTTTTATTCCGATATATGATAGGTTTATAATATTATCTAAATTATATGGTTTTAGTTTACTGATATAGTCTTTTGCATATTGATATTGCCTCGTAAAAATTAGCTTATCAACAATAATGCTTACCAACACTTCTTCTTGTCTGTATCCAATTTTTCTAACCAACTCTAAGACTTCAGCACCTTTTGAAACATCATCTATAGACATCAATTCATCAATCAGAGTTAAGAACTCATCTTCTGTTTTTATATACCTATACGAACTAATTAAGTAGTGATACATTCCCATGAAGTCTTCTCTTCCCATTCTGAACAAAAAGAATCTCTCAAGTGTTTCTTCTACCTTATTTGTCTTAGCAGATTGATAAGCCTGTATGACAACATCATACATATCATCATAGACAAGTTCCAAGTTTTCTGCATGACTCAAAAAGTCGTCCAATAGATTTGAATTTATCACATTTCTTGATACCTCTGCGTAAATTCGAAGTTCCAAAAGACTCTTGTAAAAAAACTCGCTAATATCAAGCGCCATGAGAAATTCAATATAATCTACAATCTCATCATAGTACTCAGCAGCTTTTACAATAATAGATGTGATATATATTAGATGAGCATTGATATATTCTGAAGCAATGTACTCCTCCTCTAAATTGGAATTTTTTTCTATAGAGTAAAGCACAGCCTTTATTGGAACCTGATGTTCAGCTAACATCTTGGCTTCCTCTGTGTGACCAACTCTGCTGAGGTTATATATATTCTTTTCAAATTCTTTAAATGAATTGTTATCCCTTAAATCATAGTTTTTTTCAAGGTTTATATCATAAAACATCAAATCAGCTTCATAGTTAGAAAAAACCTTTAAAAAATTGCCAGAACGAATGATCTCAGACATCTCCATTGTCTTTTCAATGAGATAATCCAATAAATCCTTACCCAAAATATAAGAATCCTTAAACTCAACAACGACAATTCTGTGATCAATTACAGTTACTTTTTCTATTTTCTTCTTATTTGAATTCGTATAAAACTTGATGATAAACTCTTCTAGCGTCTCCTTATATAGGCGCTCTTTACCAGTACTTTTTCGTGCTATATCATCTTTTACAGCTTCATTATTATAATCAAAGAACACTAAAAATGAGTTATCATTTGGATAGTAGTTAAAGTAGATGCATCTGTTATCAGCATCCATGGTCTTAGCAGTCTCTTCTATAAACTCTAGTTTATTTGCCTCATACCAATCACTTAATTCCTCTATTTTATTGCTGTAAATAGCAGCAGTCTCTTCATCACCTAATCCACTGTAAACATCTGACAGCATTTCATTCCAGTCCATATCTCCACTGGCAACACTCTCTAGTTTTTCAAGTTCAGTCTTTGCTTTTTGAAACCTCTTTAACTTAATCAGAGACCTTATATAAAGTACAATGACATTTTTATTATCACCCTCATACTTTTCTTCAACTGTCTTTACGACCTCTACATACTTTCCATTGTAAAACAAGAGATTCAGTCTAGGAAGTAAATCTTCTGCTGTCTTTTTATATTTATGCTTTAATACATCCTTAAAAATGTTATCAATATCTTCAACCATGTACTTTGGAAGTACACTACCTTTATTTAACTCATCCTTAATTTCTTTGATAAGTTCTTCCGTTTCAGCATATCTAGATAAGTTATATAAACACTTTACCTTTATTACCTTAAGGGGCATTAAATCAGGTTCTAAACTAATAGCCTTTTCAGCAAATTCCAATCCTGCCTTGTAGTTAAACAACTTTAGCATGAGATCTGAAAGAAGCATATAGTATTGATAATTATCTTTATAGTCAAAGTAAGCAGTTGAAAGAGCAAAGACAGCTTCATCATACTGATTTAGCTTTACTAGCGTTTCAACATAAATCAATTTTTCATCATCAAAAAGTGGCATCTTGTCCTTTAAGACTTTTTTTATCTCATCATACTTTCCTTCGTTTTTCCAGAGTTTTAACTGCTCTAGTAATGTATCTTTATTGTGAATGATGATTGGATTAATGTCTTCTTTGTATCCTTTGTACGATATATATGAATCCTCTGGCACTAAGATATCGGAGTCTAAATAGACCTTCCAGTCCTTAACGTCTTCTTTCACAATATCTACTTCTGCTACATGTTCTAAATTTTCTAAACCACCAATACTTATTGGAAACCCCTTAATATACTCATCAAAGATTTCAGTTACTTTAAACCATACCTCAAATTCATAATCCCCTTCTCCTCTCTGTAGGGTAAGCATAACTTCTGCATCAGCATCTAGCTCAAAATACAGGTATTCTAAGAAAGGTAAAAAAATAAAGGCATTGTCCTTATTTCTTTCTGTCTCTACTGGAATATCAGTAGGAGTCATCTCATCTTCAAACTTTTCATAGTCAATATCTGAGAAGTTTTCTTTACCATAAGTCGAAATACTGACAACAGGAACATAATCTGTAAAGTCATCCCCACTATCGCCAAAGACCTCCCCATGCCTTTCAAAATACTCTTCCAAAGGCTCAAAGACAAGTTCCTCCCCCTGAATGACATCCACAGAAACACCTGTCTTTAACGGTATTGATTTATATATTAAATTTCTTGCAGCAGCATGAATGAGTTTACTTGCAATTTGAACAGCATTCTCTGTCCTTCCGATTTCTACAGCAAGTTCAAATATTCCAAAGCGAAGAAGCCCTGTTGTCACCAAAAACTTCCTATCACCTATCTCAATATCACTGACATTTATGCACTTTACGGGATTTAAAAAACTTTCGTACTCTTTTACCAAATTCACATAGGAACCAGAATAATTTGTCCCCAAAAATAAATCCTGCACCGCTACAAGTGAGGGAACAAGAACATTACAAAGTTTGTAGTGAAGTCGATAAGATTTCAATATATCCTTACCTACAGATATCTGTAGGAGTATAATCGTTCGGACATTAAAAATCTTCTCTAATTCTTCATCAGAGAATAAAGTCCTTGGTCTAAGTTCTTTGGAATTGTTGTTTATGGTCTTTATACTGCCATAGTACTCTTCATCCTCATAGATAAATTTAAAGATATCTTCTCCATAAAACTCCAAGTTTGATATTTCAGAAAAACTGGAAAAACGATCAAATGAATAAGTCAGACTTTCTTCTACGGCATCTGATACTCCAACAATACCATATGAACAAATTGGTAAATTGTAATCTCCACTTTCTATGCTATCAAATATTTCACGCCTACGTTTATCCATAAGAACCTCAATTATGAAAGCATTTCCTTTAGTTTAGAAATACTTGGCACATCACCTTCTAGTACTAATTTTTCATCTACGACAAGACAAGGTGTTCTCATAACACCATAACTGCCTATAACAGCAGGGTCAGACACCTTTGTAATCTCACCTTTTATTGCGCCTTCTTCTTTTAATTCCAATAAATTATTATAAAGCTTGGTGCATTTTTTACAACCAACACCCAATACCTTATACTTTGCATTCTCATTATAAGGCACTTCTTCAACTTTAGACTTTCCAAATAAAAACATTTTAATCCCCTTTATATTAAATGAAGCATATTAAACAGATAACCAACAATAATAATTGCTATTGTAGTTATAATGACAAAACTAGCAATTAACTTAGGCTTAATGACTTTTCTAAGAAGTATCATCTCAGGTAGCGAAAGCGCTGTAGTAGCCATCATAAACGAAAGAGCAGTACCAAGCCCTACTCCCTTTAGCATAAGAGCTTCTGCAATTGGAATTGTGCCAAGAGCATTGGAGTATAAAGGCACAGCTACAATAGTTGCCACAATAACGGCAAATGGATTATCTGCGCCAATCTTTCCCGCTAAAAATTCCTTTGGTACATAGCCATGAATAACAGCGCCAATACCAATACCTATGAGTAAAAATATCCAAATTCTGCCCACGATTTCCTTTAAATTCTGTAGGGCAAAGTCCAACCTATCCCTTGTCGTCATTTCCTTAATATCAACACGTTTAGACTGCATCTTATAAACGTATTCTTCGACTTCATTTTCCATGCCAAGTTTTGATATGATAAGCCCACCTACTACACCCACAATAACACCTGTGAGAACGTATAGAAGGGCAACCTTAAAGCCAAAAGCTGCTATGAGGATGGCAAATGCCGCTTCATTGACGATAGGTGAAGTAATGAGGAAGGAAAACGTCACACCAATTGGTATACCACCTTCTACAAAGCCAATAAACAGTGGCACTGATGAACAAGAACAAAATGGCGTCACAATGCCAAGTAACGAGGCAAAGATATGAGCCTTTACACCAGATATTTTTTCAATAATCCGCTTAGTCTTCTCTGGCGAGAAATAGCTTCTGATATAAGATATGATAAATATCATAATACTGAGTAGGATTAAAATTTTTATCACATCAAAAATAAAGAAATGAATGCTATTACCTAGTGGTGTGTCCATGCTAAGACCAAAGACATTAACAACCAGAGTTTCCACCAACTTATATAACCAATCAAACATATTTACCCCTTTTCGCTTGTTCTTTTTTGCGCTAGCATCCTCGTGAGCATTGAGAGCCTAAGTCAAGTATTAGTATATACATTCCTGTCGGTCTCTCAATGCATACTCGGCGCTATCATCAAAAAAATAACTACGCGAAAATACTAACTCTTTTACTATACAATATTATTAATCTGAAAAACTACCCATCTAAGTTTACTGCACGAAAACACTACTTTATTTTGCTATACTATATTAATCACCCTACTTTTTGCCATATAAAAGGGCTGACTTTGAAAGCAATAGCTTCTTAGCCTCTCTCTTTGTCATAGGCTCACCATTTACAGTACTGATGAGCTCAACCTCTTCATAGCCCATTTCTTTTAACTGTTCTACTAAGTCATTGATGTTGCCATACTTCCCCTTCGAGAAAATATCATGAATAGCAAAGGTACCACCCTTTTTTAGCACCCTAAGTGTCTCCAGTATAATCTCTTGCCTTTTCTTCTTGCTATCAGGATAAACCATGATATTGTGATAGACATAATTAGAAATAACAACATCAAAACTTTCATCTTTGTACTTTAAAGATTTGGCATCCCCTTCTGTAAACCTAGCATTTTTTGCACCATCTGATTCAGCATTCTTATAACAGAGTCTCTTCGAAAAATCCTTATAGGAAAGTGGCCATATATCAATACCCTCAACTTTTGAATTTGGATTGTTGAGAGCTACCTTTACACTTAAAGCACCACTGCCACAACCTACATCAAGTATCTTGAGATTTTCATCTTGCATTTTCACCTTATCAGCAACAAAGTTTATGATACGCCAAGCTACTGAATCAGCATCTTCAAAATCAAATTTTTCCCTCAGATAGACAAACCTCTTGTGAAGTACAATCACAGCAAATCCCACTATTAAGAAGATAACGGAGAGTACCAAAAGAACAGGAATAAACTCACCATTTAGTATTTTATTTACGCCACTTAACACCAAAAATATCATACTAAATACCAGAGAAAAAAAAGCTGCAACTTTTGTCATTCTAACCGTATTGTCTGGCATCCAATTTTTATAACTTCCCTTCATTTTTCCTCCTCAGAGAAATACTCCTTACTCAACTGACTTGATATTATAATCAAAGTAATTACTATAATCATCCAATTCTCCACTATAAAAGAGAATAATATCATCCAAAAATGGCACATACCTTTCATCCACATAGTGATAAAGCACAAAAATAAAATTAACAATAAATTTTTGAAACACTTCTACAGAAGGCTCATATAGTTTGCTCTTTACAATATCTGTTAAAATGCTCTTAAAATAAGCAAGATGTACTGTTGATACGTAGTCAATGTGCTTACTAGATATTACACCATTCTCTACACACATATTTACAAGAAACTTTTCTCTAGCATAAGTAGAACCCAGTAAGAACATGCCATCTATTTTATAACCATGTGGCTTTTCATCTTCAAATATTTCATAGTACTCTTCAAAGAGGTTTAAATCCTCTGTCTGTGTAACAGGAGAGAAAAAGACATTGTAAAAGTAATGCGGCATAAGCATAGAATACTTAGAAAAGAGTATCCATGTATCAATATAGAGCATAAGACAATCTGTAATTTTCTCAGAAGAAGCTGATAACTCAGCAACATAGTCCGTTGTAAAGTAAATTGAAGCAACATTCTCAAGATGATCTAAATTTTTAAAGTAGGTATATATAGAACCTACATTATACCCTGTTTCATCAGCTACTTTTCTAGCAGAAAATCCTTCAAAGCCCTGATCTTTAAGTATATTAATTGCTGAATTCACAAAGTATGATTTCCTTTTTAACTTTCTTTTTTCTTTCAAAACAACTAACCCTCATACTTTTTCACCACCACATCATTGTAACATATCTACTTCATAATGTATATAAAAATAGCAACAGCTCTAAAATAAAAATCTATTGCCTTTACACCATAATCTAAGATCTATCCTGTATTTTTACAAGCATTTTAATAAAAAATTTTAATTAAAAAAGAGAGAGCTAGCTAGAACTCTCTCCTATTATTCTCTTTATTCAGAAAACAATATCTTGCGATACTTTCCCTCAAGCATATCATTTTTTACACAACAATTTTGATTAGGATTATACACAGTAGCCATAAAGGATAACACCCCTATAATGGCTGCCACAAGTAATGAAAATCCAATATGGAACATTCTTTCTCTGTTATGAGTATTGACCTTCTTAAAGTCTTGTTTCATCTCTAGTATGTATATTCAACCGAAACCTTTGCTGTAACCTCTTGACTGCCAGCAAATATCGGTGTTTCCACTGGAGAATTGCTCTTCATTGCCATATCTTCAGCAATTTCATTTTCTCTTATCATACCATAACTTCTACCAAGTATTGTCACTTTAAACGGTACATCTGGCTTATATCCAAATTCTGACATAACAGCCGCAGCTTTTGACTTAGCATCCCTCATTGCAAGTTTTAACGCTTTTTCCTCTAGGGCTTTCTTATCCTTGATATCAAAACGAATGCCATTAATCTGATTTCCTCCAGCAGCAACAGATGCATTAATTACTTTACCGACTTTTTTTATGTCATTAACTGTTACAATTACCATATTTCTAACTTCATAACCAACTAGTACCCTTTCCCCGCTTTTTTTATAGTCGTATCTCTGATTGATTCTAAAGTTATTAGTAGCAATTTCATCTTTTTTTACGCCAAGCCCAGTAAGCGCTTTAATCACTTTATCCACTTTACTTGCATTATCATTTTGTGCTACTTCAACATCTTTATTCATTGTATACACACCCAATTGCACATATGCAACATCAGGCTTTGAACTGATAACACCTTTACCATTTACTATCACTTTTCTAGGCTCTTGTTGAACAGCTACTTTTTTCCCATCATTTACTTCAGCTGAAGCTGATGAGTTATATATAAGTCCACCAAACAAACTTCCTAAAAATAATGCAGCCAGCGTTAGTCCCACAATATACTTCTTCATATTTCCCTCCTATCACTGAATAATATACATCACAGTATATACTTTATGCAAGTACATTGTACCATACAACACAAGTAGAGTAGGTACAATTTTGTCATTTGTAAAAAAAATGCCAACTGGACAAACCAGTTAGCATCATAATCATAAACTATGTACTAGCAACCTGAGCAAGAACCACAAGCTGACTCACCTTGTTTCACAGGGGCAACCATAAAGCCACTTCCCATAGATTCAACTTTGATATCGCCATACTCATTGTATAAATCTTTGTCCATAATAAATGCTACATCATTGCTATCATCAATAAAATCAGTTTCTTTTTGCTCATCCAGAGCAAGACCAAAAGAAGGACCGCTTCAACCAAACCCAGCAACATATAGTCTTACCATAGATGGCTGATCTTCTTGCTGATCTATTATATCTTTAATAGCAGCAACAGTTTCAGTATTCGTAATAATCTTCATAAATTCATTCCTTTCAACTTTCATAAACGTTCGTCACACTTATACCCAACGGTCAAAAGATACAATCACTATTTTTTATATTTATAGTTATTGATTTTAAGTTACAATAGCAAAGTATCCAAATGCCCCTAGTGAATATAAAAGCGGCGTAAACCACTTCATAGTAACAATTATTGTGATAAATTTTTTATAGGACATATTTGTTAAGCCCACAAAATAACAGAGAATATCATCAGGTGCAAAAGGTATAAATATCAAAAAGGTAAATAAATACACAAATTTAGGATTATTACCATATTTTAGCACATAATTATCATATCTCTTTTCACCTACTATTTTGATTACAACATTTTTACCAAACTTCTTCGAAATTAAAAAGTTAATTATACTGCCAATAACAGTTGCTAAGTAATTGTATATAAAGCCCATAAAAGGACCAAATACAATTATCCCAACTATTGTTGCAACAGTACTTGGCACAACAGGAAACATCGTAAACAAAATATATATAAAAATTAAAGCTACTGGCGCAAACAAGCCATAACTCTTGATATATGCCTCCATTTTTACCTGATTAAGAAGGATACCTCTCATATGGAGTGTATACAAAAAGTACACAACCACAAGAAAAACCATTGGCACTACAACTTGTGGTATTTTAAAAGCATGCCTCTTTAACAAAAAGACCTCCCCGTCATTTATCACTAAATCAACAACTAATATTAACACAAGTCAGATGAAAAATACACTCCAAATCAAAAAGAACCCGAAAGAAAAGCGGATTCTTTTTAATGACTATTTAAGACTATTTACTTTAAGCAACTGTATAGGTTTTTAGGATTCTCAAGTTCAGGAACAAGGATAACCTGCTCACCTATATTAAGCTTTTCAGCGTCTTCATACATGTATCTTAACATTGAGAAGTCCTCTGTAGCAAAACCAACTGAATCAAATATAGTGATATCATCATGCTTTCTATCAATTCCACCAGCTTTTAAAACATCACTCATATGAGTTACTTTAAAATCTTCAGGCATGTGCTGAATTTCACCTTCTATTCTACTTTGCGGCTCAAACTCAACATATACATTTCCCATGTAAAGGATTTCAGAATCAAGTTCAGTCTTACCTGGGCAGTCTCCACCTACAGCGTTTAAGTGCATTGATGGCTCAATCATATCCTTTGTAAGAATAGTGTTAAACTTCTTGTCAGCAGTAACTGTAGTTACAATATCACAACCTTTTAGAGCATCTTTCACATTGTCAAACTTAATTAGTTTTAGACCTTCTACATCTTTTAAGTTTTCCATTAACTTATCTGTAGCTGCAGGGTCAATATCAAATAAATGGATTTCATTAATTCCCAATACTTTATGGAATCCTAGTGCTTGGAACTCACTCTGTGAGCCATTTCCAATTAACGCCATTTTCTTTGCATCTTTATTTGCTAAATGCCTAGCTGCAAAAACTGAAGTAGCTGCAGTACGGATAGCAGTTAATAAAGTCATTTCACTAAACATTAGTGGATAACCTGTCTGAACATCAGCAAGAAGTCCAAGACCCATAACCGTCAAAAAGTTTTTCTTAGGATTTGATGGGTGACCATTGACATATTTAAAAGTATAAATATCATCATTTCCTACAGGCATTAATTCACATACACCTACAGGGCTATGGTGAGCAGTTCTAGGCATTTTTTGAAAATCATCAAAACGCTTAAAATCCTCTTCTATGTATTCAACTACATCTGCAATGACATTTGCTGCTCCCTTTTCTTTTAAGTACTTTGCAACGGTCTCTAAATCCAAATACCTTGTACATTTTTTCATAAAAACTTCCTTTCTTGGTTACAAACGATATTAACATCGTCGTAATTATAACATTTATAAGATTAGATTTGCAATACTATTATTAAATATGAACAAATCTAAACATAGAGATGTATAATCACATTTCATACTAATCTCAGTTAAAACTGCACATTGTCATTCAGAGATTATGAAACACTAGAAATTATTACAAGCTTTAAGACTCCACGCCTTCGGCTCTGAGTGACAAAGCTTGTTAATTTCTATAGTGTTTCAAAGCGTGGAAT
>PDWI01002213.1_pt1 | contig 29841 bp, 27 predicted proteins | sample 1430891 | NCBI WGS metagenome assembly PDWI01 (sample SAMN01162508, study PRJNA174530) | Oral metagenome, whole genome shotgun sequencing project. | biome: Marine environment; feature: Marine mammal; material: Swab sample of the gingival sulcus; isolation source: swab sample of gingival sulcus... | reverse complement strand
CACTGACGGATCGCCCGGTGTAAAGGTTACTTTTTTACTTTGTGTCGCACCTTGAACACCGCTTGACGTAACATCATCACCGCTCGGCGTGACCGCTGTTACTGTCGGTGTATAGGTCCCCGTTGCCTCTGTACCATTAATATCGACACGCTTAACGGTGACCGGCGTTGCGGTGCCGACAAATGCCGGCTCCGGTTCAAAGGTAACTGTGCCATCGGCCGCAACTGTATATTTGCCCTCACCGCGCTTTTTCGGTTGTGCCATCAGCAAATGTCGCTGGAACATTATCATCCATCGCCACTGACGGATCGCCCGGTGTAAAGGTTACTTTTTTACTTTGTGTTACACCTTGAACACCGCTTGACGTAACATCATCACCACTCGGTGTAACCGCTGTCACTTTCGGGATATAGACACCATCCATGGTAGTTTTACCATTTACACCATTATTGATATTTGCTATGCCACTCTGTCCTTCATTTGAAATCCAACCCGTATCTACGCCGTTTTTATCAACCGCTCTAAGAACAACACCTTTAGCTGTACCAACAAATGTCGGTACTGGGGTAAATGTCACCGTGCCATCTGCCGCAACTGTATAAGTGCCTTCATTCGTTTCAGTGTAACTATCAACTAGTGTGCCATCTGATTTGACAATTTTAACAGCAACAGAGTCGTCCATTTCATTATCTACATTAAAATCATAATCTCTTTTGCCATAGGCAGTAAAATCTACTTTTGCACTTTGCGCTTTGCCTTGTAGACCTGTCGTGGTTTCCTTTTCACCTCTTGGCGGATAAGTAACATGAATTTTAAAATCTTCTACTTCACCGGAAAAAGCATTACCGGTCGGCTCTGAAATATTTTCTTCTATTACAGCCGTTCTTATTCGCATACCGATTTCAGCAACGCTGTTGTCCAAATCTTGGTGTACATTAGAGAATACAAGTTCTGTTTGACCAGCTGCATTGACTACGACAACCTGAGAACTCTCATTATCATCAAATTTACCATTGCGATTAAAGTCAACCCAACCTTTTACATATGATTGTGCATTGCTATTAGGGTCAGCCAAAATTTTTAATTTATAGGTATCACTTTCGGCTCTATGCAAGGTATAGGTATAACTGCCGTCGGAATTTTGATGTGCATCAGCGCCCATTAACTGTACTGCACCCTCATCAGCGTTATTGCTTACATCATCTCTTAGCCAGTCAGCGCCTGATTGTAGTTCTTTTGCATCTAAATCGGCTTTTTCACTGCCAATAAACGGCTGCTTGATGCCATTGGTCGTACGAATCATATGGGTCGCATTGCCATAGCTTTCCGGTGCATCGCCTTCATCAATAATAATAAAACCAAGCATTGCAGATTGATTACCAATTGTATTAAAATATAATGAAATCTCTTCGGCATTTCTAGACATGACAATTGGCACGCCGTAAGTGGTTTGTCTTGTAGCAACCGGGCCAAACACACTTGAACCAAGTCCACCATTTATTTGATCTGGACTACCCCAGTACTCTACAAAATACCCCTTACTTGCAATTTGGGTTAAATCGGATTCTTCAATCACTTTTGGTGGCGTTGTAAAACCATCTTGGGCAACATTGGCAATTAGTTCCCATGGATCGGCCGCACCTCTTGTAACAAATAACTGCCCCTCTTTAGTCCCCGCTTCCTCTGAATCCGCCATCACAATATTAGGCTTTACCGGCACACCATTATAGGTGGCCGTGATTTTAAAGGTTACACCCACATTTGCATCGACAAACTCGGAAGTAAATGAATTTAGGTTTTCGCCTGTATCAAACCCCGACTTCGCGATATTCGACCACGTTGCATCTTGCTTAGTAATAACTACTCTTCTCAATTGGTTCATGCCTTGACTAGTGTTTGTTGCGCCCGGGCGATAACCATATGTTGGATCATTAGGATCATTACCTGCAGCAATAACCCTATTTTTATACTCATCACTGGCATCAAAAGGCTGAAGTTTTAAAACTTCAACCTTCACTTGATAATTGCTTGTAACATCTATTGTTAAAATAGAGCCCACATTAAGGCCGAGTTTGCCTCCTATTAATGAATCGACATTTATCGCCGTCGCATTGCCTGATCCACTTGTAAAATCGGCCCAAACTATTTGACCTTTTAATACTTGTTTTGATTGATTGTCCAAGTATGAATTATTAAGTGGCAAGCTAGCATTGGCATAAGCCATCTGCTGTGTTAGCGGCATTAAGACCAATAGCAAAACCAAAATAAATGTTAAAAGCTTTGCACCGGTCGACCGCCTGATATCATTCGCTGCCTTCATCTCAATAATCTCCTTTTTATCTAATCTAAAAACTTTACACAAAAAATAAAAACACTCAACCCCAGCCTAATATATAACAAATGGCAACAGTTTTCAAACTATTCAATTTAATTGTCATCAAAGTTTAATAAAGCTTGCGGAATTGTTTTGCAATAGAAAGCTGCCTGCTATTATAAAATGACTAACTGCGCACCGCCATCAGGTAGCGCGACGGACTAATACCGGCAGCTAATGCAGTCGCCAAATTGAGTTTTGCTCTGTCAAAACGCTGGAACAAAGCGCGTGCGCGCTGCTCGTTGGAATAGACACACCAATAGCCCTTGATCAGGCAAGGGTGTTTTTTTTCGCTAAAAGAAATAACGTCAGAAAGTGGATAACCCAAAAAAATACCGATTTCGTTAGGACAGCCGGTTAAAAAGCGCTGTTCTAACTGGTCAAAGACGCTTTCTAAATCGTCGATGTCACGATAGCCCAGTTGTACTAAGCGACGGCTAATCGCCTGGCCAGCTAATATTTTTTTGAGTGATGCCTCATCATAGAATAGAATATTAATGCCTTTGTTGGAACGCCCGAGAACGCGTATTTTAATGGGTAGTAGCTGCTCGATTTCAGCTTGAAACTCATCCCAATCGGTCTGAAAGCAACCGGCGCAGCTATTGCGAAACATTACCAAATTGGCCGGTTTTACCCCTTCCAGCGTCGCTGCACTATGATAGCAGATTTTAAACAACAGACGTTCTAAACGCGGGTCACGATCGGTTGTTAACTGATTCATTAAGATATGATAATTAGATAAGTGTGTTTTCATCTCAGAAGTTCTCGTCGAAAATAAAGGTGATTGGCCGGAACAGTATACCGCCCAGCCAACACCGTCTCAATTATCTTTTAAGCACAAACTGCCTTGCCTAAATCTTTGCACTGTTCCAAACCGTCATCATCCGGCGTTTCATTGATAATAAGCGACTCTGCAACCAATGACGCACCGTAAGATTCCATGCGCTCTGACCAATCGTCCATCCATTCGCCATTACCCCAACCATATGAGCCAAACAAAGCCATCGCCTTGCCATTGACATGACCTTCTAAGCTTTCGACAAACGGCTCCATAACGTCTTCTTCTAAAATTTCAGCTCCCATTGAAGGGCAACCTAGCACAGCAACATCAGCAGACTCAACATCGGCGACAGACGCCTCAGAAACTTCGAGCAATTTAACGCTAGCGCCCGCCTCTTTTGCACCACTTTCAATTGCCTCTGCCATCATCTTAGTGTTGCCGGAACCTGACCAATACACGATAACTACATTTTTCATTTTATTACCTCCGTTTATCAACATCTGATTAGCTTTGCAAATCACACTACAATGATTATCATTATCAGATTTGTTACTAATAAGATACCAAATGAGGACATTTTTGTCAATTCATTCGAGCTGTATTTCAAAAAATTTTTTTGTCAATCTGAGGCATGGACCGCCAAGCCACATTATCACTTTGTTCTGTATAAAAATATGTGATTTATTAACAAGTTATCCACAAGACGATTTTATTCTGTTCATAACTAAAAAAATGGCTATTATCGTTGAAAAATAGCCATTCTTTAAGAATTATCCAGTCAACTATCCCTTATTTATAACAACTTATCCACGATAATCGCTGAAAGCCTTGAAAATGCTGATAAATCAAATTTTTAGAGTTTTGTCAAGATAAAAAATAAACTTTTTTGAGGTCGATTTTTATCAAAATCTGCTCCCATTATGGTCTGAGCCGTCCGTTTCCAGATTTAATAAAAACATACCACTATCGAGTAGAAAAAATGCTTTGTGCAGTGCCGGTTCATTACAAAGTGTTCTTTTATCTGGGAATAAAACCGGTTTTTTTATAGACCTTGCGTAGTGTTTTACGTGCTACCTCACGCGCTTTATCAGCACCCTCGCGATAAACTGTTTGTAAATAATCTTTATCAGCCAGTAGGTCGAGATATTTCTGACGAATTGGTTTTAGCGTTTCAACCACCAGCTCAGCGGTAGCCATTTTTAATTCGCCATAACCCTTGCCGGCAAATTGAGCAACGACTTTTTCGACAGGCTGTTTACTTAAAGCGCTATAAATTGTCAACAAGTTTTTAACCCCCGGTTGATCATCAGCTAGCTGAATGACGCCGACCGAATCAGTGACTGCACGTTTAAATTTGCGTATGATATCATCGGGCTGATCAGTAATATAGACCGTCGCATTAACATTGTCATCCGATTTAGACATCTTTGCCAACGGATCCTGCAAACTCATTATACGCGCGCCAACTTTAGGGTTGTATACTTCCGGTAAAACAAAAGTTTCTGAATAGCGATTGTTAAAACGCTGCGCAATGTCACGGGCAATTTCCAAATGCTGTTTTTGATCATCGCCAACCGGTACCAAATCAGCTTGGTACAATAAGATATCGGCCGCCATTAATACCGGATAGGTGTACAGACCGGCATTTAAATTTTCGGCACGCTTAGTTGACTTGTCTTTGAACTGCGTCATGCGATTGAGTTCTCCCATATAGGTCATGCAATTTAACACCCAGGCCAATTCGGCGTGCTCCGAAACATGCGATTGAATAAAGAGCGTGTTTTTGGTCGGATCCAAGCCACAGGCAATATATTGAGCAACGCTCTCTAAACTAAGCCGACGTAGATCGGCCGGTTCTTGTCGCACCGTAATCGCGTGCAAATCGGCGACAAAATAAAAGGCGTCGTAGTCAGTTGCCAATTTAACCCAGTTGTCAAGCGCGCCAATATAATTGCCCAAAGTAAGCCGCCCCGACGAGGTTATGCCACTTAAAATTCGCTTTTTACGTTCCATTTAATGCTCCTTTCTGTCCGCTAAAATAAAAATACTTCCATCTCGATATGAGACGAAAGCATCGCGGTACCACTCAAATTAACCCAGCGCAAGCACTGTGTTCACTCAAAGGCATTAACGCCGCCCGGCGGCAAATGCTACTGCTTTCACACTTGCTCTCATGTGTCCATTCACTGCCATTTGCCATTGGTTTTCAGCGACCACCAATTCTCTAAAAGACGCCTGTCAGCTACTATTCACAATCATCAATTTAGTCAATTATAGTATTGTAGCGCCTATTTGTCAACCACAAGAATTTTTTCTTCAATTGAAAAACAATATATCTAATGATAAAATTAGACTACACCTAGATTAAGGATAAAACATTGAATAAAGCGATTGATATTTCCAATACAATATTAAAAACCAAACGGCTAACTCTACGCCCTTGGCAATTAACCGATTTAGATGACTTGTACGCCTATGCCTCGGTAGATGGCGTCGGTCAAATGGCCGGCTGGCCGCCACACGAAGATAAGCAAGCCTCGTTAACGATACTAAAGATGTTTATTGATGAAAAAAAGGTCTTTGCACTGGTTTTGAATGGCAAGGTTGTCGGCTCACTTGGCATTGAAAAATATAACGAAAAGCGTTTTCTGAGCAACAATCAGTCTGCCCGCGTGCAACAAAAATGTGGCTTTAAACACTATGCCTTTGGTACAATAAAAACGCTATTGGGCACTACAGAAGATGATGAAGTCAATATTTTGACCAAACAAGATTGGCAATATGATAAAAGAGGACAAATATGCCTGAATTACCGGAAGTTGAAACCGTCCGCCGCGGACTTAAAAACTTAATTATCGGCAAAAAAATAACCGCCGTCCAACACGACTGGCCAAAGAGTTTTCCAAATGACCCAACCGCCGTCAACGCGTTTTTGTTGACAGCAACGATTTGTGATATCAGACGCCGCGCCAAAGTGTTAATGATTGACTTGTCGAGCGGCTTTAGTTTGGTGATTCATCTGCGCATGACCGGTCAACTGGTTTACCACAACGATGCACAACCGACTGACAACTACGGTGCCGGGCACCCCAGCGACAGTTTAGTCAGCCAACTGCCTGATAAGACGACGCGCGTCATATTTGATTTTGACGACGGCAGCAAATTGTTCTTTAACGACCAGCGCAAATTTGGCTACATTAAGCTCATCGTCAGCGACGAAATCGCCGATATGCCCTTTATGCAAAAGGTCGGCCACGAACCGCTAACGCCACAATTTGACGGCGAACTACTGGCTGCGCGGCTAAAAAGGCGCAAAGGTACCTCAATTAAAGCTGCTCTACTCGACCAAACCGTCGTCGCCGGCATCGGCAATATCTACGCCGATGAAAGTTTGATTTTATCGGCTATTCACCCGGCCACATTGGTCGGCAAACTGAGCAAAAAGCAGATTGAAAAATTAGCCAATAATATAAAAAAAGTACTACAGCAATCGATTGACTTAGGCGGTTCCAGCAGCAAAAACTACGTTAACGCCGAGGGCTTAAAAGGCGACTATTTGGCCGGCGCTTATGCTTACAGGCGCACCGGTCAGCCCTGCCGACTATGCGGCGCACCGATTGAAAAAATTAGAGTGGCCGGCCGTGGTACCCATATTTGCCCACATTGTCAAAAGCGCTAATACGACTACGCAACTAGGCGCCGACTTTGTCATTTTTAGTGCAATCGAAATGACATAGGTTCAGCAACTCGACTGAACAGTTACGACTATTTTAAATTAAAATGTAAAATAATTTTAGTGGCAAGTGATGCCGTGGCGCCGGTAATAAATGTTCCCCAGATAAGATCGACGACCGTCATTAAAAGCGGCCAATTTTTTAAGGTCGCCAAATTGGTTAAATCGTAGGTTGCATAGGCAACTAGCCCAAAAAGCGCACCATTTAATAAAGCCATTTTAATGCTCTCGGCTTTGACGGCGGGGTTAATAATTAAAATTAGAAGTGCTGCAATATAAAGCAAATAGAAAAGTAACGCCGCTATCCAATTGACTTGATCAGTCATCAAGCTGCCCAACTGGCTACTGTAAAATTTGGGCGCAACCAAGCCCAACCAAAAAATATCAATGGCAAAAAAGACGCCAAAAGTCACCGCATATCGCATCGTTATCTCTCCTCAATTTTTATATGCTAAGCGCGTAGTTTTTTATAAATCACGCTACCTGTTAATAATAAAATATAGACCATCCCCATGATTAGAACAATTTGAATGCCGCCATAGGCATTATTGAACAGCTGCGGACTTTTATGAGCCATCAAAATAGCAAAATAAGCCCACAAAACGCCCAACAAATAAGTAATATTTTTAATTTTATAAGTAATCAAACTAACCAAAACGAGTGCCAAGACCAGCGCAATCATCGCCCAAGTGGCACGCGCCAAACCAAAGCCGTTCCACTCTATTTGCACTGTCCAAGCCGCAATATTGACAACCGTCGCTACGCTTACCCAACCGGCATATAGACCAAAGGCAACCGCCGCCAGTTTAAACTGCGTCAATTTATAATTGTCTAATAATTTTTTGCAAATCAGCGTTAAAAAAACTAACAGCAGCACAATAAAAACCACCGCCACCAACATATTCAGATATGAAAAACTAATTGTCCAAGCGATGTTGACGATCGCACTGAGCCAATAGAGCGGCGATATTTGAGTAATTAACTCTGCAAAATTGGACTGTTTATGATTGATAATTAACTGTATCAGCAAGGCCAATTGTAGCAGGTAAATCACGCCCCAAATGGCAAATGCAAAACCGGCCGGCGTAATTAACGTCGCAAACATCGCCGAAACGGCCTTTTGGCTCATGCCATTAATAAGGCCAGCCGCCCCGGCATAGTTAACGGCTACCACAATCAAAAACAATACCATGTTTAGCCAAGCCCACAGCCGCATTTTTGGTCTATTCGTCATAATCTCCTCCCATTATGATTTATCTGTTAGCGATTGTGCCAATTGTTTAATTTTGCGATTGACTTTATCGTGAATACTGCCTCTGGTAAAACCGCCTGATTTAGTGCGCTTGCCGGCGCGTTTTCCCATCAAGATCTCAATGCCCTCGTCGATTGTCTTAACCGGATAAATATGAAACATACCGGCCCGAACCGCTTCGACGACATCATTTGATAGCATCAAATTCTTGACATTTTGATGTGGAATCATCACGCCCTGCTCGCCGGTTAGACCCTTGAGGCGGCAGACGCGATAAAATCCTTCGATTTTTTCATTGACACCACCAATCGGCTGAATATCGCCGCGTTGATTAACCGACCCGGTCACGGCAATGCTCTGCTTAATTGGCACACCGGACAATGACGATAATATCGCATACAGTTCAGTTGACGATGCCGAGTCGCCGTCGACGCCCGAATAGAGTTGCTCAAACACAATTGTCGCCGTCAAGCTGAGCGGTTTGTCTTGGGCGTACATATGACCGAGATAACCGGAAATAATCAAGACGCCTTTATCGTGAATTTTGCCACTGGTACGCGCTTCTCTTTCGATATTGACAATGCCGGCCTGACCGCGAAAAGTCGATACGGTAATTTTACTCGGCTTGCCAAAGCTATACTGCGCGGCGCCAACTACGGCCAATCCGTTTATTTCACCGACCTTCTCGCCGCTGACTTCCAACAAGTAGGTACCATCATCAAAGTATTCCATCACCTTTTCTTCATATTGGTTAGAACGGTCGCGTTTTTCTTCGAGCGCTGTATTGACGTGATGCAAGCTAACAATATCATCACCCTTTACACTGGCCCAAGCATCGGCCTCAATCACCAAATCGATAATACTGTTGAGGTGGGTACTCATCTTTTGCTTGTCGTCTACTTTGCGAGAGGCAAATTCGACAATGCGTTTTATCGCTGTCTTATCAAAGGGCTTAAGCCCCTTTTCTTGACAGTGACCGGCAATAAAACGGGCTAATTTGTGAACATTGTCATCATCTTTGGCCATTTCAATATCAAAATCGGCCATTATTTTAAATAGTTTGCCAAATTCTTCGTCATATTGCTTTAAAATCATTTGGGTATAACTATCGCCGATTACAATTAATTTGACGTCAAGTGGAATCGGTTGCGGTTTTAAGGTAGTCATAGCGGCATGACCAACGCTGCTTTCGATACTTTCAATTTTTATTTCTTCGTCCAACATCGCCCTTTTCAGTGCGCGCCAGGCGTAATAATTGACTAATAAATCTTTGGCGTGCAAGATTAAAAAACCGCCGTTAGCCTTGTGCAATGCGCCCGGTTTAATGTGCATTAAATCGGTTTTTAAGACGCCTAATTCATTATAAAACTCGACTGCACCAATTAAATTGGCAAAGGTTGGATTTGACTCAAAGACGATTGGCGCCTGCTCTAAACCGGCGTGATCGACAAACAGATTAAGCCGATAGCGTTCGAAAAACGCCTCCGGATTTTGCTGCATAAACATCGCCATCGGATTGTTCGATTGACCTTCTGATTTGCCTTTAAAATGATCGATATGGTCGACGATGTCTTTTTTGAGTTCATCTATATAATTATCTAAACCATCATTGCCATCAAACTGCGCTACCACCTTATCGATATAATCGTCGACAATCTGCTTGCCGGTCGCAGCATCTAATTCGCCCAGTTGCTTGCGAAAAGCCTCTTCAGCACTGCGCAATTGGTTAAAATAGGTAACGCTTTCAACCGACAGTTTTTCGCTACGCTTGCGCATATCATCTTGTTCGGCATCAGTCATTTTGTTAAAATCTTCTTCTGACATGGTCTGTCCGTCTTTTAAGGGCAAGCTAATCAGCCCCTTTTCGTTTTCGGTAAACTTAAAATCATATTGTTTAGCCAAATCATTTAGTTCAGCCAAAATGCTGGCCGTTTTGGCTTGATAATCCTGTACCAAAATTGCGCGCTGGTCTTCATAGGCGCGCGACAAAAAAGCGGCATGAATTTTTTGACGCAATTGCTGTATGGTCTGAAGCATTAATTTAACAAAATTACGCCCCTGTCCGGCCGGTAGATAAATCGCTTTAGGGTGACGACCGTTTTCAAAATTATGGGCGTATAACCAATCGTAGGGCGCCGGCTGAGTAGCTGCCTGTTTTTGTGTCTTTTGCATAACATAGCTGGTACGACCACTGCCCCAGTTGCCGGCAACATAAACATTATAACCACGTGCTTTAATCGATAAGCCAAAGTCGATCGCCTTAAGCGCTTTTTCCTGTGCAATCAAACCTTGTAAAGGTGTCAAATCATTGGTTGTTTCAAAATCAAATGTACTATCGTCGTAAGAACTGGTGAGATATTCTGCTGCTAATGGTTTAACTGACATAACCGCCTCCATTTTTATTTATTAAAAGTTTATAATACATTATACCCTATATTTGCTAAAAGACGCTATTACTGCTATAATAATTTCGATAAATCAAACCGGTTATGAAAACGGCATGCAAAATCAGTATGATGATTAAACCGTTGCAAATTATCTAATAGAATCCGTCACAAATCAGAAAGGACCATTTGATGAAAGTTAATTTTCTCACCGAACAATCGGCAATTCCCTATCAGGCAAAAGTTGTCGTGGTCTATCATGACTACGATACCAACTTGATTCCAACTAGTCTGTCGGCTGAGTTAAAACGACTTAGCAATTGCAATTTGTTCAGTTATGCAAAAAATGCCGTTCGCAAATTCCAAGTTGATAACCAGCCATTTTACATTGCTGCGGTTGGCAAAAAGCGCGCTGACGCCTCATTTGAAGACCTGCGCTTTTTAGCATTTAAATTGTTTGGCCAAATTAGAGCCGAAAAATTTAGCAATATCGCCATCAAGTTACAAGACGGCGACTTGGATAAGGCAAAATGTTATGCTATTTTTGCTGAATTTGCCGCCCTTTCGCAATATAGCTTTGACCGATTTAAGAGCGAAAAACTCGATTATAACTTTGACACATTGTTTGTCTTAGATAATGCAGAAGCCTATCAAGCTGCCATTAACGAGGCAATTATGGTAGCCGCTGCACAAAATGCAACGCGCTATTTAGTCGACGAGCCGGCCAATTTGATGACGCCGGCTAAAATTGCCGAAATGGCGGTTCAATACGGTAAAGAATCCGGCTTTGAAGTCGAGGTTCACGATGAAGCCCATGTGCGCGAGCTCGGCATGCACGCCTACTTGGCAGTTGCCCAAGGGTCGACCAAAAATCCACTTAAATTTATCGTTATGCGCTATCGCGGTGCATCAGCCGAAGCGCCAATCTACGGTTTGGTTGGCAAGGGTCTCGCCTACGACTCAGGCGGATACTCGCTAAAGCCGACTACGGGCATGGTCGATATGAAGATGGACATGGGCGGTTCAGCCACGGTAATCGGTGCCATGAAGGCAATTGCCGACGCCAAATTAAAAGTCAATGTTACCGCCGTTGTCGCCTCTTGTCAAAATTTAATCGGCCCGGACGCCTACTTTCCAGGCGACATCATTAAGACAATGAATGGCAAAACCGTCTTTATCGGCAATACCGATGCCGAAGGGCGCTTAACCCTAATCGATGCCATTACTTACATTATCAGAAAAGAAAAAGTCATTTCAATTTTTGACTTTGCCACGCTAACGGGTGCCGCCATTCAAGCCTTTGGCAATGTCTGTGCCGCCTCACTTAGCAACAACGACGCCCTTTACGAAGAATATGACGTCGCGGCTAAAAATGCCGGTGAAAAGGTCTGGCGCATGCCCGCTTTTGCCGAATACAGCGAGTTAGTCAAGCATAAAGACGCCGACTTAACCAACTCGGCCGGCGCGCCCGGCATGATTACCGCCGGCATGTTTCTCGGTGAGTTCGTCGAAAACACACCATGGGTGCACGTCGACATCGCGCCGATTGCCTATCTTGAAAAAGCCGTCAGCTACTACAACAGAGGCGCCACCGGCTACGGCGTTAAAACTTGTTATCAATTTATGAAAAGCAAACAACAATAGGAGGTTAACATGAAACCTAGTTTTTGGATTATCGCCATCATTTTTTTTATGGTTAATATTCTCATTAACGCCGCAGCGAGAGGTGATAAGAATAAGTCGGTTTGGAATATGCAACGCAACAAAAAAAGAAAAGCACCGTCTTTTGACCAAAAAGTAGCGCGTCGCAAAGTAGTCGTCAATCAAAAAAAGCCCACTAAGCAAGCCGAACACGTCTTTGAAACCGAATTTGATGAAGATATCACGCGCGCGACACTGCAAAAAGCAATGCAACGCGCGCATTCGACCGATCCCTCTTGGATTAAAGATGAAGACACTTGGATTAAAGACTAATATCAGCTTGCCCCACTATTAGATTGGCAGCTGCATAATCAAATAACCACCGACGATAAAGCTGATGATATTGCTAATTAAAACGTAAAAGAATTGTTTGATTTTGGACGACTCCTCAACCAATAGCAAAAATGCGGCCATTTCAATTAGCAAAATAAGACATTCGTAAATCAGCGCGCCGATCCAAAAATAGTCGCTGTAGAAAATTGGCGCGCGCGACAAACTGACATTTAAAAAAAACTGTGTCGCCAGATTGATCAGCAAAAAATAGAGCCATGTTTTGCGCTGCCGAAAGCCAAAAACAAACAAGATAATACCTTCAAGCAGTAACGTCAAACCGATACGACCGCCAATGATTGTCGCCTGTAAAATGGGCGACACTTCTCTGTTTAGTTGTTCATTTGCTAAATCGAGCGAAAAAACATTGCGGTAGCCGTCGATGACACTGGTGCTAACAGTAAATTCACGTTCGCCGTATTTTACACGTAAAACCACCGGTTCGTCGCGCTTAAAATCATATTGATAAAAATTGTACTGCACTTGATAGGGCCGTTCAATTACCTGTGGTTTCGTCTTTAAACCGGTTGTTTCAATGGTTAAATTTTCGGCGTCGCTAACCGCCACCAAGACAATGACGCTGGGTGGCTCGGCCGAATTGGCAAAAACTGTTATAAGCGAAAAAACTAGCAGCCCAACTATTAGCAACAAACTGATTTTCTTACTCATCGCTCGCCTCCTAAATTTTTAAAACAACACGTCTCAAAAAACTACAAATGCAATTCTGCTGTCGCCAGTATAACGGCGCTGCCGCCAACTTTTACCTTTTCAACGCCCTTTTCAACGATAACTTGTGCCGAAATTTGCGACGGTCGACCCATTTTTTCGCCCTGTATAACGGTTAAAACAGCGCCCGCCTTTAAATAGCCGTTTTGGTAGAGATAATAAGCCAGTGCACCATTGGACGTACCGGTAGCAGCCTCTTCATCGATGTCGTAGAGCGGTGCAAAGTTTCTGGCGTGTACTTTGCCGTCTTGACTATTGACCGTAAAGGCGTGTACGCCGACGACATCGTATTTTTTTGACAGCTCGGTCAGTGCCGGATAGTCGGGGCTTATCGCAGCCAGTTGCACCTCGTCTTTGACCGGCAACATAATATCGATCAGACCGGTTGATACTTTGCGCGGCAGAAACGCGCTATCCTTAAAAACGCCCTGCCCCACGCTGTCTAGCCCCATAACTCGGTAGAGCTGTTCAGTTGCTGCTCCGGCGGATATTTCTGATAATAATTGCGGTTCGGCCATATCCATCAACATGCCGTTGCGATTGGCGACAACATTAATCGTGCCGGCCAGTGTTTGATTTTGATAGTTTTTGTCAAGCGCAATCTGCCCCTCTGTTTTCAGCACATAAAATGAGGCAATTGTGGCATGACCGCATAAGTCAACTTCGGCAACCGGTGTAAAATATCTAATATGAAAGCTGTCATCAGCCAAGCGTTTGACAAAAGCCGTCTCGGAATAGCGCAGTTCAGCGGCGATTTTTTGCATGATCTGTTCACTTGGAAAATTACCATCCGCCGGCACGATGACAACCCCTGCCGGATTGCCGCCAAACGGCTGCGTTGTAAACGCATCGACAATAAATAATTTCATCGCTTTTTCCTTTCACAAATATTTGAGCAGTTTAATTGCTTTAATATCACAATAATATAAGATTGTCATATCGAGTATAGCTGCGCGGAATCGAGATAGCGCTGTTAGACCGAAGATTTTTCGATTACACTCAAAATGACTGCTTGACTGAACAGTTACTTTAATTTACACCTGCAAGCAGCATTTTATTTAAGGCAAATTCATCCAAATCAGCCTCTAAATAACCGGCAAAATCGTTGAAGGCAGCGCCGATTGCCGCAATCATTTCCGAAGTGACAGTGACGTCTTCTTCCCACCACCAGTTTTTTACCAGCAAAGGCTCACCCTTTTTATGATGCTGTGGTTCAAACCTGGCAACAAAGCGGTCGCCATATAAAACGGGTAAGACATAGTAGCCGTATTGGCGCTGAGCTGCCGGTTTATACACTTCCCATTTATAATTGTAATCAAATATTTTGGCAATTAATTTGCGATCCCACATAAGATTGTCGAGTGGCGCAATAAAGCGCGCAGCACTATTTTCGGACTCATTGTCAATGGCAAGCAATTGAGGAAAATCGGATCGCCTTATAAAAAATGTTTCAGCGATGCCCTCAACCCCAATCTCGACAATTTGATCATTTGATAATAATTGTTCAATCGCCTTTATTCTAATTGGTCGCTTGCTGATAAAGTTTCCTAGCCAGCCATCACCACTTTTCGACCAATAGATGCCAATACTGCCAATTCTACGCTTGACATACCATTTATAAAAATCTTCATCAGTGGCAAATGATTCAGCCCTTGCTAGCACAGCTGCCGGAAACGTCTTTTCTATTAAGTCGTATTGCCTTTGCACGTTTTTCTTATTGGCAATCGCCAATACGCCGCTGTGAAACAGATAATCCATCGTCATACTCGATAATTTGGTATGCCTCCAGCCTCCACTTTTAATGGTTCCCAGTTTAATTTCACGGGCAAAAGATGGCCCCCGCTGGGCAATCGCATTACAAACGAGTTCACTGTAATCGCGCACTTCCAGTTTTCTACGACGGCGACAAAAATCTTCATATGCCAGTTTTTTGTGCAAGCGTAGGCGACTAAAACTCGGCCAGTCATCAATGCTGTAAATTGACATCATCTTATCCCAACCGTCGACTAACTTTTTATCGCAATAGAGCAATTGGTGTAACATATTTGGCGAATAATCATCAATGCGACTCTGCAAAACCAAATCTGCATTGCGACCGACGACATTCAAAGGGTCGTACTGTATGCAGCCAACCTGCTTAACGTAATCGGTAATACCGCTAATGCCACTAAAGCGACGCGCAGTTGACAAGCCGTGATAATGTATTAAAAACTTGCGAAATTGTGATTTGCTAATCTGCCATGTTCGCATAAGCACCTCTTTTGCAGCTATAGAAAAGACAGCACATTATTAACATTAGTTGCTTACTGATCGGTTTCTAAATACCGTTTCATCTTGGCCAGCGCCCGACCGCGGTGCGAGTAACGATTTTTTACAGCCGGCTCTGCTTGGGCAAAAGTCAAACCGATAGCGGGCAAATAAAACAGCGGATCATAGCCAAAGCCGCCCTCGCCAAGCGGTTCATCTAGTATTATACCGGCTACTTCGCCTAATTCTAAATGCTCGATGTCATTTGCGGCATCGACATAGGCCAATGCGCAGACAAATTGCGCCTTGCGTTGATTGGTCGGCACGCCAACCAGCTCAGCAAGCAATTTTTGATTATTCTTTTGATGGTTGGCATGCTCGCCGCCATAGCGCGCCGAATAGACGCCCGGCGCGCCGTCTAAGGCATCGACCGCCAAACCGGAGTCGTCAGCCAAAACCGGCATTTGACAGGCACGCGAATATGCAGTTGCCTTTTTGATGGCATTTTCTGCAAAAGTTTGACCATCTTCTATTACATCCATATCGGCCAAACCAACTTCAGCCAATGACAAAACTGTAAAACCAAGTGGTTCTAATATTTGTTTAACTTCACGCAATTTATTGCTATTTTGTGTCCCTAAGACGATTTTTTTCATTTCGTTTCCTCTAAATGCTGGCGTTGTATTGCTAAAATATCGGCAATTCCGGCCACTGCTAAATCGTGCAGTTGGTCCAGTTCTGTTTTGCTGAAGGCGCGCCCCTCGCCGGTGCCCTGAATTTCTATCGTATTTAAATTTTGATCCATTACGATATTCATATCGACCGCAGCAGCCGAATCTTCTATATAACAAAGGTCTAGTAATGGCTCGTCATTGACAATGCCGACGCTTATCGCCGCAACCTGTGCAATTAACGGATCGACCGCAAACTGCTCTCTTGTCGCCAAATCGCGCAATAAATCAGCCAGTGCAATATAAGCACCATTAATCGCCGCCGTACGGGTACCGCCATCGGCTTGTAAAACATCGCAATCGATCCAGATAGTACGTTCACCGATAACCGTTAAGTCAACCGCTCGGCGCAAACTACGCCCAATTAAACGTTGAATTTCCAATGTCCTTCCTTCCGGCTTACCACGTGATACACTGCGCCGTTTGCGTTCTATTGTGCTACTCGGCAACATATCGTATTCGGCCGTCAACCAACCCGAGCCGCTGCCGCGTAAAAATGGCGGCACTCTTTTTTCGATTGTCGCCGTGCAAAGCACCATCGTCTGTCCGGTTTCTATCAATACCGAACCGGCGGCGTGTCTAGTAAAACGGCGCGTTATCTTAATCGGGCGCAACTGGTTTGCAGCGCGTTTATCCTGTCTCATATTGCCTCCTTATGCCGGACATTGTCGGCTATTCGATCAATAACAGCATTAATGCCACATCATCTGTAAAATTAGAATCATGCGCCATATGACGCACCTGAAAAGCATAAAATATTTCCTCTAAAAATTGATCGGGCTCGGCCAAATCCAGCTTAAACTGATTGGCTAACTTTTCGACTTTTTGCCAATCGGTAAAATCGCCGACATCGCCCGAGCAAAATAGACCATCGGTATACAAAAAAATGGCATCGCCGCGACCGACTGGCATCGTTTGGCTTTCATAAGTAACGCCGTCCATCATACCGACCAAAAAGCCGTTTTGATCGATGCAGTTAAACCGATCTGTCGCTGCGCTATAAATCAGTGGATAGGGCTGACCGGCGTTGGCATAGGACAATTGGCCATTTTCAATAATGCCGACAAAAGCCGTAAAAATAAAATAATTATTAATCGATGCATCGAATATTTCAAAGATATCACGATTCATTTCGTCGAGAATTTGATGCGGTTTAATATCCGGCTTTTCGATGCACTTGCGATAGAGCATTTTGACCATTGACGACGCCATACCAGCCGCGATGCCATGACCGGTTACATCGGCGATAATAAAGTGAGTTTTGCCATCGATTTCGGTGCAATCGAAACAGTCGCCACCGACCGCCATCGATGGATGGTACTTAAAGTAGAGCGCAACCTCATCCAACGCACTGGGACGCGGCAACATAATTTCGGCAAATGTATGAGCATTTTTTAATTCTTCATTGACCTGACGATTAAGCTCATTAATCAGCTTGCTCTGCTCATACAACATTAAGGCATTACGTGCCTTAAGCGGCAAAACCACCTTCATATCATTAGGGGACAGCGGTTTTTTAAAATAATCGGTCGCGCCCTCACGCAGTGTTTTTTCTATTGCCGAAATATCGGCCAAAGCCGAATTGACGATAATTGGGATATCGTGGTATTGTGGCAAACTCTTTAACTCTTTTAAAACCTGATAACCATCTAACTGTGGCATCACCAAATCGAGTATAATTAAATCAATTTGCTCGCATCTGACGATGTTGAGTACGTCTTGACCATTGTCAGCCTCGGCAAATTCAAGGTTTTTGATACTCTGCGATAATATTTTCTTAATCAAAACGCGATTGATGCGCGCCTCGTCGGCGATTAAAATACGATATGACATAACAAACATTAATCCTCTAAATCAAAAAACTGATCCAATTTCATCAACTTGAATAGGCTCTTGACATCATTGCTGGCACCGCTAATTCGAAATAAGCGGCCATCATTTTGCATTTTTTTATACTGGCCAATCACAAAGGTGATACCAACTGAGTCGATATTTTTGGTGGCCGATAAGTCGAGTACCAGTTCGACAAAGTCGTCCTCGTCCTGTAATAGTTCGGCGGTATCGCGTTCAAAGGCCGCAATATTATTGGCGGTCAAGTCGTTCTCCAGCACCAACTGTACCACGCTGTCATTAACTATTTTCTTCATTTTTATCCTCCTGACGTAAGTCGAGTGAAATCGTTACCGTATTCTTATCGACAACTACTGCAAAATCGAGTTTGCGCACCGTGGCTAGTCCGCGCGTTCTGGTCGCCAACGTAATTTCACATTCACTATTGCGCGGCTGACAGGTCAAATCGACGCCGCTGCCCTCGTCGCTAATATAAAAGTACATATAGTAGTCGTACACCTCAACGCGACAGTGCACACGCTTATTCGGCTCAAAATGATTGCCGTGTTCAACCGCATTGTTCAGCATCTCACGCAACATAAAATTAATTTTAAACAAGGTGTGTTGTTTAACGTGGCTGCAGTGGCGCATAATGCGCTGGTCGATTTGGTTGACTGCCAAATTGACGGCGTCAAATGTCGATTGAATGTTATTGTCATAGATTACCATAGGCACTCCTTCAACAATTAAGAATCTTCAGTTAGGCCGGCCGCTTTAAGACGCTCTAAAAATACTGCTTCGTCAATTATCGTCACGCCCAGTTGGCGCGCCTTGGTCAGCTTAGAACCGGCTGATTCACCAGCCACCAGCAAATCCGTTTGCTTGCTGACACTGCCGACGACGCTGCCGCCAAGCTGCTCGATCAAAGCTTTAGCCTGCGGGCGTGTCATCGCATTTAATGTGCCCGTTAAAACGATCTTTTGACCACTAAACACTTGCTGATTGCTAACTGTCGTTTGCCTTTCAGTCATATTGATACCCAAAGCGGTTAACTGATTAATCATTGCCCGATTGTCAGAACTGGAAAAATAGTCGACAACGGTAGCCGCCATTTTGTCGCCAATGTCGTCAATCGCCGTCAACGTCGCTTGATCAGTCGCCATCAATGCCGTCATGCTGCCAAAGCGACCGGCCAATAGACGCGCCGCGCGTTCACCGATTAACGGAATACCGAGTGCCGCAATTAGTTTATTTAAATTATTCGTCTTTGATTTTTCAATTGCCGCCAGTAAATTATCGACCTTTTTATCGGCCATCCGTTCTAGCGCCAACAATGCTGCACGATTGTCCTTTAGGCGATAAAGCGATGGAAAATCTGTGATTAAGCCGGCATCGACCAATTGCTCGACAACGGCTTCACCCAGACCGTCAATATCCATACCGGCCTTGGAAACAAAGTGAATTAGCGCCCGCTTGTCCTTGGCCGGGCAGCCGGCATTGCTACAACGCAAGGCAACTTCACCGGCGCGCCGCTCAGTTGCATGCCCACAGGCCGGACAAACAGTTGGCAAAAGATAGGGCTGTTCTGAGCCATTGCGCTTTTCAACCAACACCTTGACGACTGCCGGAATGACATCACCGGCTTTTTCGATAATGACATGATCGCCGATGCGAATATCCTTTTGATCGATATAATCTTGATTATGAAGTGTTGCAAAACTAACCGTTGAACCGGCCACTGTCACCGGTTCAAAGCATGCCCGCGGCGTAATCACGCCGGTGCGGCCAACTTGAGCGACAATATCCAATAACACGGTTTCAACGCGTTCGGCCTGAAATTTGTACGCAACCGCCCACTTGGGCGTACGGCTCCGTACGCCCAGCGCCTGTCGCACCGACAATTGATCGACATTGATCACCAACCCGTCAATATCATAGGGTAGTGTCATTCGCATTTTTGCCACTTGATCGATATATTCAAAAATTTGAGCCGAATCAACAGCCGGTTGTGCTTTAATCGTCTTAAAGCCCAGCTGCTTTAAATAGTCGAGCGCCGCTACTTGGCTGTTTATAGTCTGCGGTAAGCCGTCTAACGCACTAAATACTAAAATATCGAGTTGACGCTGGGCCGTAATGCGCGAGTCGAGTTGGCGCAACGAACCGGCCGCCGCATTACGCGGATTGGCAAAAGTCGCCAAGCCCAACCGTTCTTGCTGTTCATTTAAGCTGATAAAAGCGCGCTTTGGCAAAAACACCTCGCCGCGCACCACGATGTCAACTGCAGATTTTAGCTTTAACGGCACGCTGGCGATCGTCTTGACATTAGCGGTAACATCTTCGCCGACATTGCCGTCGCCGCGGGTGGCAGCTCGCTCCAAAATTCCATTGCGATAGGTTAAAGCCACCGATAGGCCGTCTATTTTGTACTCCAAATCAAAGCTAAAGGGCGCGTCAATTTCGCGTTTTAGGCGCTCGATAAAAGCAGTGATGTCGGCCTTAGAGTAAGTGTTTGCCAAACTAAGCAGCTTTACTTGGTGGGGCACTTGATTAAAAGCCGACAATGGCGCCTCGCCCACTTTTTGACTCGGTGAATAGGCGACCAGCCAAGTGGGGTGCTCGCTCTCTATCGCCAACAGTTGGGCCATTAGTCGATCGTACTCGCGGTCGCCGATTTGCGGTGCATCGAGCACATGATAGTTGTAATTGTGTTCATTTAATAAGTCAACTAATTTCAAATAAGCTTGTTTGTCCACTGATTTATTCCTCTACGATGGCAAGTGGCGCAAAGCCAATTGCCAGTTTTTTTATACCTGCCGCATCAAAGACAACCGTCAACGTCTTTTCATTTTGGACGTTGATAACAGTACCCATGCCAAACTGTTGATGGTGCACCTTGACGCCCGGTCGATATTGATTGTCATCTTGTTTGCGCGTAGCCGGCTGATAGTTATAGTGCCGGTAGGGCATAGTCTTGCCACTATCAACGGTAACGCGCTGTTCAATCGTACCGCTGTGACTATAGATGATATCCTTTGGCATTTCTTCAATAAAGCGCGACACCGGATTGACGCGCAAATTGCCAAATTGGTGACGCATTGCAGCGTGCGTAATGTAAAGACGCTGCTGTGCACGTGTGATGCCGACGTAACAGAGGCGTCTTTCTTCTTCGACATCATCTTCTTCGAGCGCGCGCGCAGTTGGAAAAAGGCGTTCTTCTAAGCCGACCAAAAATACGACCGGAAACTCTAAGCCCTTGGCTGCGTGTATTGTCATCAGCAAAACGCGACCCGTTTCATCGTCGGCAATATCGTCTTGATCGCTCAATAGGCTAATTTCCTGTAAAAACGAATTGAGGTCAGCTTGCGCGTTTTTTTGCTCAAACTCAACTATTTGACTATATAATTCTTCAATATTGGCCAGTCGCGATTGTGCCTGAGTTGTCTGTTCCAGTTCCAATTCAGTGCGATAACCACTTTCTTCGATAACCTTTTTTAGAATTTCTGAACCGCTTAACTGGCTGCGCTGTTCGATCAGCGGTGCAACTAACTGATAAAACTGACGCAAACCCTTTAACGCACGACTGGACAAGGCATCGTTTTGAATGGCATAAGTTAGCGCCTCAAAGATCGATAATTGGCGAGTTTCAGCCAACTGCTCCAGTCGCTGCAACGTCACATTGCCAACGCCGCGTTTCGGCAAATTGACAATGCGCCCAAAGGCAACTAAATCGCTGGGATTGGCAATAAAGCGCAAATATGACATCAGGTCTTTGATTTCCATACGCTCGTAAAATTTGCGACCGCCGACGATATTATAGGGTATCGCCTGGCGATTAAAGGCATTTTCAAAGATACGCGACTGAGCGTTGGTGCGATACAAAATGGCAAAATCACCATAGGCAGCACCATTTTCAATCGCTTGAGCAATTTGTCCGGCCACGAAATGCGCCTCGGCGTCGCCATTTTCGGCACAGTAATACTGAATCATATCGCCGCTTTTATTATCTGTCCATAGCCTTTTGGGGCGCCGCGCCGTATTATTCTGAATCACGCCGTTGGCCAACTCTAAAATGCGCTGAGTCGAGCGGTAATTTTGCTCTAATAAGACCACTTTTGCACCGCTAAAGACCTTGTCAAAGTCGCGAATGTTGGCGATATCGGCACCACGCCAACCATAAATCGATTGATCGCCATCACCGACGACGCAAATATTGCGATGCAAAGCCGCCAATTGTTTAACCAGTAAAAATTGAATATAGTTGGTATCCTGATACTCATCGACCAAGATATACTTAAATTTGTTTTGATAGTAAGTGAGGGCCTCATTCGATTTTTGAAATAATTTAATGACATTGACGATTAAGTCGTCAAAATCCATCGCGTTGCTTTCCTGTAATTGTTTCTGATAAGCTTGATAAATCAAACCGATTTTTTGATTGATAAAGTCAGTCGCATTTTGATCTTGAAACTTTTCAACCGACAGCAGCTTATTTTTGGCATCCGAGATAACTGCCTTGGCATGTGAAATGCTAATTTGTTTGCTGTCGATATTCAATTGTTTCATCACATTTTTTATTAAAGTGCGCTGATCGGCCGTGTCGTAAATCATAAAATCAGACGTATAACCGACCTGATCGGCATAGCGCCGCAAAATGCGCAAACAAAAACTGTGAAAAGTGCCCATCGAAATCTGAGCGGCGCGCTGACCGACCAAGTCGGCGATGCGCTGTTTCATTTCACTGGCCGCCTTATTGGTAAAGGTCAGCGCTAATATTTGGTAGGGCTGCGCCTGTTGACAATCGATTAAGTTGGCAATGCGATAGGTTAATACACGCGTTTTGCCGGCGCCGGCGCCGGCCAACACCAATAGCGGGCCGTCAATTTGTTCGACGGCTTGACGTTGTCTATCATTTAATATCGTTAAATCCATTTTTACTCCATTTATTTTTTAAGCAGTCTCTTGATACCGCGTTCGACATTACTGGGCAGAGCATCAAACATCATGCTGACAGAATCTTTCGAATGAATGCGCTTAATCGTCTCGGCAAAAAGCGGCGCTACCGAAATAACCGTTACTTTGGCTGAATTTTCGATATTGGGGTTATCCACCGTGTCCGTCGTAAAGAGCATTTCAACAGCACTTTCTTCCAATTTTTTTAGCGCCTTTTCGCCTAACATAACATGCGATAAAAAGGCAAAGATGCGCTTGGCGCCTTTTCGTTTCAACATATCGGACAGCTTGATAATCGTGCCACCACTAAGCGTAAAATCGTCGACGATCACACAATGCTTGCCTTTGACATCACCGATTAATTCCAGTATTTCGGCATTTTCGCTATGATCAGCGCGCATCTTGTCGGCAATCGCCGTCGGCGCATTGAGCATTTGCGAAATCTTGCGCGCCTCTTTGGCAAAGCCGGCATCGGGCGAAACGATGACATAATCGTCTAGTTTTAGGTTGCGAATCGCCTGCGCAAATACCGGATGCGCCGTCAAATTGTCGACCGGTCGTTTGAAAAAACCCTGAATTTGCGGGCTGTGTAAATCAAGTGTGACAACGCGATCGGCGCCGACCACTTCAATGCAATCGGCACAAACTCGCGCTCTAATCGACACGCGCGGCTCATCTTTTTTATCGCCCTTTGCATAGCTAAAAAATGGCATAATAACCGTAATCGAATTGGCGCTTGCCCGTTTAAAGGCGTCAATCCAAAATAATATCTCAACAAACTCAGCATTTGGATTCATGCCAATGCTCTGCACCAAATAGCAGTCTTCACCGCGGACGGTTTCTTCAATTCTAACAAAAGTATTGCCCTCAGAAAATTCAAAAATGGTCGACGCCGCCAATTTTATTCCTAAATAATCGCACATTTTTGTAGCGAAATTTTGACCCGACGAACCGGCAAAAATTTTAATTTCATCTTTCATATCAAACCCTCTTAAGTTTTCTTTTACCTGTTAAATCGAACGTCTTCGATTTCTCTTCCTTTTAGCTTTACCCTTACTATACCATACAATCGGCAACTTAAATAGCCTAAATCAGTCATCTTTACGCGGCCAGATAACTCTGTAGTTTTCCTTGCCGGCCTCGCGCAATTGCCAAATTTCAGTGCCGCCGTCATAGGTGATATTGCGAATCGGATCGTAAAACTGATATTGCACATGGACGCTGATTATCGAGCCGTTGCGTCGTGAAAACGGCTGTGAAACTTCGTAGCTGCGCTTGTACTTATAATAATCTTTCATCGCTTCAATAAATGCCTCACGATCGACATTTTCACTGTTTTCAAGCATTGCATAGGCCAAATCATAGCGCTCTAAAGAAATCAAATTTAAGAACTTGAGCACGACCTGTTCCGGGCTATCCGGTTTGCGATAGGTAAATGCAGCATTATAGGTAAATTCGCGTTCAATATCCTGATCGCCAATATATTTATTAATATTTTCTCCTTCAATACGCAATTGCACCCGATCGATGGTGTCAAATTGCGTAATCGAATTAATTAGCGAATAGATTATCAGATGACGCTCTTGCTGTTTCCAATAAGGTGATTCGACAAATGCTTTATTTAAATTTAGATATAGTTTATCATTGACGATTTTAGACGACAACACGCGAACTGCCGGATCAATCGTGCGATGGCAATTTGTTAGATCCGGTATCTCTTTAAGCGATTCAATAATGGCCTCGACTAATTGATTGTCTCTAATGACGAGCGTTTTATGCTGTGGTTCAAGCATTGCTTCATCATTGACATAATAAATTGAGGCTTCCAGTGTAAACGACGACGGATTGGGCAATATTTCCTTTTTGCCAACCAGCGGTTTTTGATGCCGAACCTGATCAAACGAAAATGCCACCAACAAAAATATGGTCAGCCAAATCAGCAACATTTTAATTACTTTCATGATGGTAGCTCCGTTCTGTTGGGTAAGGCGACGATAAAGGTGCTGCCAACGCCTTCTTCACTGTTGACATCGATTCGCCCGTCGTGATGCTTGACGACCTGCAGCGCAATACTTAACCCTAAACCACTGCCGCCGGTGCTACGCGCGCGCGCCGAATCGACCCGATAGAAACGGTCAAAGATATGCGGTAAATCTTTTGCCGGTATGCCAATGCCATTATCGGTAACTTTTATCAAAGCGTATTCGCCTTCAAGCGACAGTGAAATCTCAACCCTGCTGCGCGGCGGGCTATATTTTATGGCATTATTGATAATATTAATTAGGCACTGCCTTATCTTAATATCGTCGCAGTATAGCCTGATTTTTTGCTCAATTTTAGTCGATAACTCAACCTCTTCTTTTGCGGCAATCGGCCGCAAGGTATGAACGCACTGCAATACTAGACGATCAAGTGCTACCAGCTGGTAGTCTAATACAAATTCGTCTTTATCCAATTTGCTCAACAGCAACAATGTGTCAATAATTCTGCTGAGGCGTTCCAACTCACTGTTGATATCGAGCATAAAGTCTTCATAAACTGACAGTTGATTCGGTTTACTGTCAATCAAGGTGTCCGAGATAATTTTTAATGAGGTAATCGGCGTACGTAATTCATGAGACACATTAGAAACAAACTGCTTACGCATATCGTCGACACGATAGAGTTTATGAATCATCTGATTGACAGAATCGGATAGTTCACCAATTTCATCATGACTGTTGATATCAGCTTTTTGATTGCGATTTTGCTTACTGACTTGACGCACAACTTTGGTTAGTTTTTCGAGCGGTTTAGATAAGATATCGGCAAATAAGATGCTGATTAACACCGTCACAATAACCGCCAAGATTGAAACGCGATAAAAACTGTTGACGATCTGCGCAATGCGTTGGTAAACATCATCGGGTGATGAGGCAATCATAATCGAACCGACAATTTCACCCTCATGATAAATTGGCACGGCACAGTAAATGATTTTGCGGCCGCTCTCAAAGATATATAAGCGCGCAGCTGATACCCCTGAGTTAGCCTCCGCCACCTCAGTAATGTCACTTTGATTTGTGCCGTCGTAATCGTCATAAGAGTCGACAATCACGTCGCCGGTGCGGTTTAACACCAAAACGCGAGAATCAATACGTAAACTAAGCCCCTTAACTACTTTTTCAATGTAGCTAAAGCGGCTTTTACTGTAATACGCTACAAAGGACGGCGCTATTTGATCGGCGACGATCGTACCCTGGCTAAGCAGCGATTGTTTTTTTTCATTGATAAAATAGTTGGTTAATGACGCGTCAACCAATATGTTTAGCGGTATCAACAAGACGATGATTAGCAGCAAATAGGTGGAAACAAGTTTCCACCGAATGCTGATAAACCACTTATTCATCTTTGAAATAATAACCAACTCCCCACTTGGTAAGAATGTATTCGGGTTGTGATGAATTTTCTTCTATTTTTTCGCGCAACCGTCTAACGTGAACATCGACGGTACGCACATCGCCAAAGTACTCATAACCCCAAATAACTTCAAGCAGTGCTTCACGCGAGTAGACTTTGCCCCTGTTCATAGCAAGTAATAAAAACAGATCAAATTCTTTGGCCGTTAAATTGATTTCCTTATTTTTAACCTCAATTTTACGGCCCAATGTATTAATTTTAAAACCACCAATTTTGACGACGCCGGCAGTTGAGCAATTGTCCGAAATGGCGACTCGCCGCAAGATGACTTTAATTCTTGCCTTTAGTTCCAGAATGTTAAATGGCTTTGTCAAATAGTCGTCGGCGCCGTATTCCAGACCCAACAATTTTGATGAATCATCATCCTTTGCAGTTAATATAATAATTGGTACCGTAGAAGACTGACGCAATTGCTTACAGACTTCTAAGCCATCAATTTTAGGTAACATCAAGTCGAGCACGATCATGTCGTAAGTTTGTTCCGACGCTTTTTTTAGCGCCATTTCGCCATCTGTCGCCGTATCGATACGATAGTCATCTTGCTCCAAACTGTACTTTAAACTCTTCAACAATACCGGTTCATCATCAACCAACAAAATTTTTCTATACATAGGCCACCTCAATATCTTAATATTTTTTAACACTTATCCTCTATTATATTACCCTTTTTGGCTGATTTATTCAATAAAAAGATATTTTAATATTTTTTTTGTCATCTAGTAACCCAAATAAATAATTAAGTCGCGCTGATCAAGCGTAATAAAGTCAATCATATTTTGGTATTTTTTAGTGCCAATCCCCTTGATTCGCACAATTTCAGACAAGTTGCTATAATAACCGTTTTCTGCTCGATCATGCACAATGCGTTCGGCGATGACCGGACCGACGCCGGGTATGGCGTCAAGCTCTTCAGCTGTCGCCAAGTTGATGTCAATCAGACCAGACGATTCGCTTGTGCTAACTACTTTTTCGACAACTTGACTAGTTTGCTGATAAACAGGTTCTTTAGCAGCAGGTTGAGCCGAAGTCGTTTTCAATAACAACAGTGCACAGCATATTAAAAAAATCGTCAATAATTCTAAGCCAATTTTTTTGAACATAACAGCTCCTACAATTGCATTATTTCCCTTTAATCATATACCAAAAGGGCAATTCAGTAAATGCAAAAGACCCCCTAAAAATGCAAGTTGCATTCTTTAAACGGCACTACAGCACAAATGATATCGCCTATTAAAAAACAATTGAGTTTTTGTTATTATCGTGAATAATCTAAGTACAAAAAGACAATAATATGTTATACTTAAGGTACAAAAGATGAGGGACAATTAATGAAAAAATTTATAATTTTGCTGCTTGTGATGATTTTATGCTTCACAGTTGCCCGCGCTGACGCACCTGAGATCAGCGCCAAATCGGCTATTGTAGTCAATGCCGATAGCGGACAAATACTATTTAGCTATAATGCCGATGAGGCCTTGCCAATGGCCAGTACAACAAAGATTATGACGGCGTTAATTATACTGGAAAACGCCGACCTAGAGGATTCTATTACCACGTCGGCCGACTTCAGCAACCCCGGTGGTTCGCATATTGCAATCGATCAGGAAGAAACGCTGGCGGTCAAGGACCTGCTCTACGCCCTATTGGTCGAATCGGCCAACGATGCAGCGATCGCTTTAGCCGAAGGTTATGCCGGTTCCAGCGAGGCTTTTGTCAGTAAAATGAATGAGATGGCCAGTCAACTGGGCACAACCCAAACAAACTTTGTCAATCCGCACGGCTTAGATGCTGAGGGCCATGTCAGTAGCGCTGCCGATTTGGCGATTATCGCCTCGCGGGCGATGCAGAATCCGGTTTTTAGGGAAATCGTCAAGACGACCACCTATACAATTGCGCCGACCAACAAAAAAGATGAAGCACGCGACTATCTCAAAAACCGCAACTTGTTGTTGCATGATAATAAAGATGAAATCGACTATAATGGGCAGAGAATAGAAATCTATGATCCGCGGGTCGATGGCGTTAAAACCGGTTATACTGATAATGCCCAAAACTGCTTGGTGTCGTCTTTTACCGATGAGTCTTCGCGCTATATTATCGTCGTGTTGGGCGCTGCAAACAAGGCACAGTTATACGGCGATACCAAACAATTGATCGACTATGCCGTCAACGAATTTACCGCCCAGCGCATCGTTACCGAGGGCGAAGTCATTACCAATATAAAGGTGAAAAACGCCGAGGTAAGTGGACTTAATTTAATTGCAGCCAAAACAATTGAGCGCGCCGTGCCAAAAACTGAACAAAACGAGGCGGTAATCGAAAAACAGATTACACTAGATGAAACTGAACACGACAATATTTTGATGGGTACAAAGATGGGCGAGGTCAGCTATAGCATCAACGGTGAAGTAATTGCTAAAGTTGACTTATTGGCACAGGTCGATGTCGACGAAAGAGACCTGGTCGGCGAGTTGACCCACGCCCTAGCAACCCGCCCCACTTTACAATCGCCCTTAGAAGTAATTGCCTTAATTCTAAAAATACTATTGACGCTTGCCATCTGGCGTTTTATCATTCGCCGCATTAGACAACACCGCGCCAAGCTGGCGCGCGACCAACGCCGCGCCGAACTAATGAGCGAAAACAATGCCAATGTCGTACCTATTAACAAGCGTCGCCCTAGAAAATAAAATGAAAATCACCACCAAAAAAGCCCCGTTCAACAATGAAGAGGGCTTTTTTAACATTTGCATTTTAAGCGGTCTGCAACTACATAATCTTAGAGTAAAACTCTATGACTAAGTGGTCATCGATTTCGATTGGCACTTCATCGCGCTCCGGCATACGCACCAATGTCGATGAAAAATTTGCATCATCTTTTGAAAGATAAGGTAGTACAACAGAATTTTCTAAGAAGTTTTCCTTAAATCTTTCGACGCTTTGCGACTTTTCTTTCAACGAAACGACATCGCCAACCTGTAAGGCATAAGACGGACGATCGACCTTATTGCCATTAACTCTGATGTGACCATGCACGACCATTTGACGGGCTTGTCTGATTGAATTGGCAAAATGCATACGATAAACCATGTTATCTAAACGCGTTTCCAATTGTCTCACTAAAACATCACCAGATAAGCCACCGTCTTTAATCGCTGCAAAGACGTATTTTCTAAACTGCTTTTCCATTACCTCATAGTATGCTCTCAAGCGCTGCTTTTCCAATAACTGTCTACCGTAGGGCGACATTTTTCTTAGCCCGCGCGTTTGACCATTGCCATCTCGCTTCATCGCTTTGGGATGACCGATAAAATTCAGACCTAACCGTCTGCATTTTTTAAAT
>PDWI01002183.1_pt1 | contig 29841 bp, 23 predicted proteins | sample 1430891 | NCBI WGS metagenome assembly PDWI01 (sample SAMN01162508, study PRJNA174530) | Oral metagenome, whole genome shotgun sequencing project. | biome: Marine environment; feature: Marine mammal; material: Swab sample of the gingival sulcus; isolation source: swab sample of gingival sulcus... | reverse complement strand
AGATAGGCACAAAGTCCACATCCTTCACACTTTGACTGATCATAAACAATATCTTCAGAGATAGCTTTAAATTTACAAGAGATAGCACAAGCTTGGCAATTGACACAAAGTTCCTCATTTTTAACGGCTTTTTTCAATCCAATAAAAGGCTCTTCACTCTTTTTTTGCGGATTAAGCATATATTAAATTTTTTACGTGAAATGGGTGTTTTATTATATAAAATGGAAGATAGTAATAAATTGAAAATCGTTTGGATTAATAAGCTAGAAAATAATAAAAAAGTTAATGATAATGATAAAAAAGATAAGGATGACAATAATAAAACTATTCTTGTTTTAGGAGCTAGCGGTGCTGGTAAATCATCTTTTATTAAATCCTTTGCTTTACATAAGAATTGGATAGATTCTGCTGGTGATGGTCAGACAACGCGTAGTAAAGTGAAATACCATTTTTCTAAATATCAGCATTTTAAGGTAGAAATCAAATTGTTGAATAAAGAAAATTTTGTATTTCAAAGAATGAATCAAATAGAATTTGATTTAATACATTTTATTTGTCATAAAATATTGGCTTATCCTGAAAAAAATATTTATAAAGATAAATTAGCATATTTATTTGATTTAAAGGGAGATTTGACATTAAATGAAATTAAGAATAGTGAACAGATAAAAGACGAATATTGGAAACTTTTAAAAGAAAAAAAAGATGAAGATGAAGTTGAAAAAAAATTAAATGATGGGGAGTTTGATGAATTAAGAAAAGTATTATTAAAAAAACATGGAATGTTTGATATTGACGAACTTAAATATTTAGAAGAAGATTCAAAAAATCTGAAAGATGATATAGACTCTGATAAAGAAAATGAGGAATTTAAAAAAATAATAAAAAGTATATTGAGTAAAGAAAGTTATTATGTAAAAAATGACTCTTCACCAAGTAAATTATACAAATTTTTTGAAAAAATATATGATAAATATATTGAGAAAATAAAAGAATATGTCAAAAAGATTGGTTTAGAGGTTAAGAACAATAAAATAATAATAGAACAATATAATGAAGATGCAAAACAATTATTAGCTGAATCTTTAAAAGTTGTAAATGATAATAATGGTAAGAAGTCCATATCTTCTTTTATTAAAAGTATTGATATTTACGATTCTTTTTCTAATCAATATGCTTTATTATTTTTTGATATAGGCTTAAATGCAATTGAATTTATTGATACTAAAGGGTTAGACCATTTGGGGCAAGAAGAAGATAAAGAAAATAATTTAAAAAATACTTTTGATGAAGAAAAAGAGGAATATGAAGATGATTATGGAGATACCAAAATCACAGATGGTATTGATGCAGTTGTGTATTTAAAGAAATTAGATTCTGGTAAACCAACAGAATTAGCAGAAATTATTCCTTTAATTTATAAAACATCACCACAGGTTAGTTTATATATTATTTTTACAGGGGTAGATATTTTTTACAGTGACTTGGAAGAAAATATTATTGATTGGGAAAAGAAGAATGTTCTTTTACCAAAATCTGTTGAATATTTAAAATCAAATGATTTTAAAGAACTTTTAGCTGTGAATTTCAAGGCAAGAAAAGATAGAAAAAGAATAATTCGTGAGGTAATAGTGAAAAATGCAATTGCATTTTGTGGTGATGAACAAAATCAAGAAAAATTCACTTTATCAAATATTGCTAACATAGAAAAATTATTCAAGTCAATTATTATGCGTGAAGATAAGTCTATACAATATGTCAATGATATTGATGATAAGAAAAAAGATGATTTAAAGGAGAAAATAAATGCTCTAGTAAAAGAACTCTTTAAACGTGCCACAAAAAGTGAATTTGGTATGACGAACTCAAAAATAACAACATACAATTATTTATCTGGTAGTAAAGTAGATAATTATCATTATGACCAATACGATTTTGGTTATTGGAACTATTGGGGGAATTCAAATAATAGAAATAGAATAGATTTATGTTTTAATGATGCTTATAATTCATTGTTTAGCGATGATAATAGTGAAGTTGTAAATGATGTTATAGAATATTTTAATGAGAATGAACGCTCAAAAATAGAATCAATATTAATTGATATGAAGAATGATTTTTTGGGTACAAGCAAAAGTCTCTATAAAATTTTAAATATAAAAGAAGTTAATAAATATAAAGTGAGCGAAGAAAGTAAAGAAAGTAAAGAGAGCAAAGGAAGTTATGGTTTTTATGAATTATTACGAGAACTTTATAAAGGTGATTGTAATCCTTTTGATGTAGAGCAAGCTTACTTTTTTAGAAAGGCATTTAAATTAAAATTAGATAAAATTAAAGAATCACAAAATACACAAAATAAAGGTGTTGATATTAATATCAAAGAAGAAGAACTATTAGATTTTTTGAAAAAGGAATATAATAAAGATAAAGAAGTTTACGGAAAATTTGATTTGGATATAGGGAAAAATATTTCGACAGATTTAATAAAAAATAAGTTAGATAGCATTGGAGAAACTATAGGCAAAGATATATTTATAAACTATATCAATAAGAATGAAATAAGAAATATTAGTTATGATTATGTTGATTATTGTTTTGATTTTTTTAGTCGATATAAAAATGCCGATGCCAAATTGAAAGATGACTTTAGTGAGTTGTTTTTAGAAGTATTTAAAAAAATTATTAAAAATGATAGAGAGAATTCTATAAAAAATATGTTGAAAGTGGATGCAGAATTAAGACAATCATTAGAAATGGCTATTAACAAAATTGATGAAAAATTTTTAATTTCTACTAACAAGAATAGCAAAGATAACAAGGAAATATCAAATGAAGAGAAATCAAATAGTGAATCTAATAAATCAAATAACGATTTTGATGAAACAAAAAAGGATATTTTAGAGTATATTCTTAAGAAGAGGTTTGTAAAATGAAAACAATTAAAGGTGATTTAATTAAATTAGCATTAGCGGGTGAGTTTGATGTGATTGTGCATGGTTGTAATTGCTTTTGCTCTATGGGTGGTGGGATTGCTTGGACTATTGCCAACAAATTCCCCGAGGCTTTACAAGCGGATTGTACAACGACTAAGGGAGACAAATCAAAGCTTGGCACTATTACTACGGCGACGATAAATAGTGAAAATGGCAATTTTGTTATTGTCAATGCGTATACGCAGTATACTGGTGGTTTTCAAAAACAATTCGATTATGATGCTTTGCGCTCGGCTTTTAAATTAATAAAGAAAGAATTTCACGGTAAAAGAATAGGCTATCCTGCGATTGGCGCTGGTATAGCTGGTGGCGATTGGCAAAAAATTCACGCTATCATTAAGGAAGAATTAGTAGGCGAAGACCATACTTTTGTGCTTTTTAAGCCGAATTAATCTATTTTTTATTTATAATTTTGTATATTTATGACCATTCGTGGATACTTTATATAAATTTTATTTGTAATTATTTAGTCGAATAGTAAAAGTCGTGTCATTCAGAGGACGAACGAAGTGAGGACGTAGGAATCTTACGGCTTTTGCTACTAAACCGCGTTAAGATACCTACGTCGTCGCTAAAGCTCCTCCTCTGTATGACAACGCGGGTTGACTGAATAGTTATGAATTTTGTTTTAGAATTGAAAAGTAAAGCTATATTTGATAGAATAGAGTAAGCAAAGTTGCTTAAAAGCGAAGAATTATAGAGGTGTAAAATGGATAATCAAAAGTATCTGGCGATAGGTAATAGTGATTTTAAATCGATAATTGAAGATGATTGTTATTACTTTGATAAAACGAGCTTTATAGAAAAGCTTATTGAAGATAAAACGAAGGTAAAACTATTTACTAGACCACGTCGTTTTGGTAAGACTTTAAATATGACGACCTTGAAGTATTTTTTTGATGTTAACAATAAAGAAGAACATAGAGAATTATTTAAGGGCTTATATATAGAAAAATCTCCTGCTTTCGTCAAACAAGGAGAACACCCTGTCCTTTTTTTGTCATTTAAAGATATTAAATTAAATAATTGGGATGAGTCTTATAAAATGATAAAATCTTTGCTGTCTTCTCTTTTTAATGAATATGAATTTTTAGAATCAAAATTAAATCACATTGATAAAATGAACTATAATAATATATTATTTAAAAGAGATGAGGGCGAATTTAATAAGGCGATTATATATCTTTCTGAATTAGTATTTAAGCATTACGGCAAAAAAGTTGTCTTATTAATAGATGAATACGACACGCCGATTATTTCAGCTCACCAATACGGTTATTATGATGAAGCGATAAATTTCTTTAAAACCTTTTTAAGTACAGCGCTTAAAGACAATCCTTATCTTGAAATGGCGGTGCTGACGGGTATCGTTAGAGTTGCTAATGAAAATATTTTTTCAGGCTTAAATAATATTCAGGTTTATACCATACTGGACAGGTTTTATGAAACCTCTTTTGGCTTGACGGAATTAGAAGTACTTGAGGCTTTAGAACACTTTGAAATGAAGGAAAGCATGGAAGAAGTTAAGACGTGGTATAATGGCTATAAATTTGGTGATTATGATATTTATAATCCGTGGAGTATTACGAATTATTTAGCTCGAAAAGAAGTAGAAGTCTACTGGATAAATACCTCTGGCAATTATCTAATCAAAAAAGCCTTAAAATTATCAGAAAGCGATAGTTTTGAAGAATTAAAATTATTGTTAAATGGTGAATCAATAAAAAAACATATCGATAAAAAAACTAGTTTTATTGATATGGGTGGAGAACTTGTCAGTTGGCAGTTATTATTTTTTAGTGGTTATTTAACAGTAGATAAAAAAATAGATAGGCAAAAATATGCGTTGAAATTGACAAATTATGAAGTCAGAGATTATTTTAATGAGCAATTTATCAATGTGAATTTTGGTCAAAATCTGAATTTCAGAGATATGATGGATGCTTTGGTAGAAGAAAATTTTGTTGATTTTGAGAAATATTTAGGCAAGATTATGATGAGTACGATTGCGCCAATAGATACGAGAAAATCTGAACTCATTTATCATATGTATACGCTTGGTATAATGACGTATTTGACTGATAGATATATCGTGAATTCTAATGAATGGGCAGGCAAAGGTCGCTCTGATATTAGCATAGAACCGAGAGATAAAAATGGCACTGGCTTTGTGCTAGAATTTAAAGTCGCTAAAGACGAGAAAGAGATGGAAAGCCTACCCCAAAAAGCACTAGAGCAAATAAAAAACAATAAATATCATACTAATTTAGAGGAAAGAGGCGTTAAAAAAATCATCGCTGTCGCTTTAGTTTTTTATGGTAAAGAAGTTAAAATAGAAACAGAAAGGTTAATATAATGCTTTGATAGTAGTATGGTTGGAGCTTTTATTACTTCACTCGATTGAGTTTATAAGGGGCTTATATGGAAATTGTTGGCGCTTTGGTCTTATTTATTTTATTTATTTTTTGTTATTTAGTAATTGTAGAGATATTTGTGATGTTGTTCCGTTTCACTGGCTTAACGGATGAAAAGGCGCGTTTTCAGGTTATTTCTATGCTAACGAATAGTGGTTATACTACGCGTGAGGCAGAACTGATTACTAATAACAAGCAACGTAGACGTTTAGCAAAGTTTGTGATGATGTTTGGTTATGCTTTTACTGTCACCATCGTATCGGCTGCGGTTAATATTTTTATTCAGTTTAGGAAGACGATGATAGGTGGTGCTGTTGCCTTTATTCCAACCTTGATTTTGGTGGTATTAATTACCTGGTATGTTAAAAAGAGTAGGGTAACGAATAAAATTGTCGACCGTTTTATCGATACGATTGCTAGTCGTTTTATCAATGACCCCCATGCGAATACAATTTTAATTGTTGACGAATATGGTTCTATGGTTATTGCGCAAATCGAATTGAAAATCATGCCAAAAGAACTTGATAATCTTAGATTGGCTGAAAGTACTATTAAAACAGAACATGGTATTATTATTTTACTTAAAAAAAATAAACATGGCGAAATTGTACCAACTGCTGATACTACATTCGATTTACAAGATATTTTGGTCGTGATGGGGAAAGAGAAAGAGATTAGGAAAATCTTTGCTATTGCTATTTGATTATTTAAACATGAAATTGATAACAGTATTGTAAACAATAAATAAAAATAATTGTTTTATTACAACATGTCGTGGTATAATTGTAAGGTAGTTCAAAATTATACAAATAGGAGGAATTATAATGAAAAAGATTTTAAGTGTAGTACTAGTATTGATGTTAGCGTTTTCCGCGGTGGCGTGTTCATCACCAGGAAAAGCTGAAGAGCCTGCTAAATCAGAGGGTGGCGAAAAGCAAACAACTGCTGAAGCTGCAAAAGAATCTGGCTCAGACGAAGAAATGCCATTTGTAGGTGGAACAATCTATCGTTATGATGATAACTTTATGTCATTTGTTAGACGTTCACTTGAAAGTGAAGCGGAAGGTAAAGTTAAACTTGAATTAGTTGACTCACAAAATGACCAAGGTAAACAAAATGAGCAAGTAGATAACTTTATTTCTAAAGAGCCTAAGGCTTTGGTTATCAACTTAGTTTCACCACAAGCTGCAGCAACTGTTATTGATAAAGCTAAAGTTGATAATATTCCTGTAGTTTTCTTTAACAAAGAGCCAAGCGTAGAAGATTTAGATTCTTATGAGAATGCTTACTATGTTGGTACAGCTTCAGCAGAATCTGGCGTTATGCAAGGTGAAATTATTGCAGAATCTTGGAAAGCTAATCCTGATTGGGATAAAAATGGCGACGGTAAAATCCAATATGTATTATTAAAAGGCGAGCCAGGACATCCTGATGCAGAAGCTAGAACAACATTTGCAATTTCAACAGTAAATGATGCAGGTATTGAAACAGAAGAACTTGCTATGGATACAGCAATGTGGGATACTACACAAGCTAAAGAAAAAATGGATGCTTGGTTTAGTAAGCACGGCGATGCTATCGAGTATGTAATTTGTAATAATGATGGTATGGCTTTAGGCGCTATCACTTCTTTAGAAGCTAATGGTTACTTTGGTGACGATAATAAATTAATGCCAGTAGTTGGTGTTGACGCTATTCCAGATGCTTTAACTAAAATTGAAGAAGGCAAACTTGTTGGTTCAGTCTTGAATGACGCTGCAAATCAAGGTAAAGCAACTATGGATTTAGCAAATAATTTGGCTCACGGTAAAGATCCTTTAGATGGCACTGAGTGGACTTTAGATGGTAAAGCTGTTCGTGTTCCATATAAGAAGATTACAAAAGAGAATTTAGAAGAAGCTAAGAAATCTTACGAGTAAGCAAATTATTTAAGTGCATAGATAATTATCTATGCACTTTTTTAAATTGGAGGTATAAATGGGACAAAGTGAATATTTATTAGAAATGAATGACATTGTCAAAGAGTTCCCTGGTGTTAAGGCTTTGGATAAGGTTACTTTGCGTGTAAGACCACATAGTGTGCATGCTTTGATGGGCGAGAACGGTGCTGGTAAAAGTACTTTGATGAAATGCTTATTTGGTATTTATAAAAAAGATGCTGGTGAGATTAAATTTCAAGGTGAAACAATTAATTTTAAATCATCAAAAGAAGCTTTAGAAAATGGCGTATCAATGGTACACCAAGAATTAAATCAAGTTTCGACAACTAGAATTGTCGATAATATTTGGCTTGGGCGTTTTCCGAAAAGTGGACTTTTTATTGATGAGAAAAAGATGTATGACGATACCTTGAAAATTTTTAAGGATTTAGGCATAGAATTAGACCCTAGGGCAAAAATTAGTGATTTATCGGTTTCTCAAGCACAAATGGTAGAAATTGCGAAAGCAGTATCGTATGGTTCCAAAATTTTAATCATGGATGAGCCAACGAGTTCGCTTAGTAATAAAGAAGTCGGTCATCTCTTTGAAATTATTAATAAGTTGAGAGATAACGGTGTCGGTGTAATTTATATTTCGCATAAGATGGATGAAATTAAAGAGATTTCTGACGAAATTACGATTATGCGAGATGGTAAATTTATCGACAATAGACGTACTGATGATATTACAATAGATGAAGTAATTAACTTAATGGTTGGTCGCGAACTCAAAGATAGATTTCCACCTAAGCATAATACACCGAGTGATATTTTATTAGAAGTGAAAAATTTAACTGCTGTTGATGAAAAAAGCATTAAGGATGTTAGTTTTAATCTCAGAAAAGGTGAAATTCTTGGTGTAGCTGGTCTCGTCGGTTCAAAACGTACAGACCTTTTAGAAGCGCTTTTTGGTGATAGGCGGATAGCGTCTGGTGAAATCTATATGAATGGCAAAAAAATTGATAATAGTACACCGAAAAAAGCGATTGATAATGGCTTTGCTATGGTTACGGAAGAAAGACGTGCTACGGGTATTTTTGCCGATTTAGATATATCTTTTAATGCGTTAATTTCTAATGTTGATGAATATATCAATTACGGTTTTCTAAATAATAGTAAAATTTATAAGGATGTCGACTGGGTAGTTGATTCCATGAGCGTAAAAACGCCGACTAAAAAGACAAAAATCAAATCATTATCTGGAGGTAATCAACAAAAAGTTATTATTGGGCGATGGCTATTGACGAAGCCAGAAATATTCTTAATGGATGAACCAACTCGTGGTATCGACGTTGGTGCTAAATATGAAATTTATAAATTAATGGAAAATTTAGCAAGTGAAGATAAAGCGGTTATAATGGTTAGCTCAGAAATGGCTGAATTAATTGGTGTTGCTGACAGGATACTTGTAATGAGTGCTGGTCGGTTGGCAGGTATAGTGGATAGAGAAAATTTCTCGCAAGAAGAAATAATGCGACTATCTGCCTTGCATTTATAGGAGGAAACATGGCAAAAAAAACGAATTTTAAGGACTTCTTTCTCAATAACGCAATCTACATAGTATTATTGTTTTTATTTCTAGGTATTGTTGCAAAGGAGCCAAAATTTTTATCGGTTAGAACTTTTTTTAATATTTTAGACCAATCGTCAACCAGAATTATTATGGCGCTTGGTGTTGGTAGTATTATTATTGCTAAGGGTACAGACCTTTCACTTGGTCGTCAAGTTGGTTTAGCAGCCGTAGTAGCAGCATCGCTTTTACAGGCTCCTGACTATGCTTATCGTATGTATCCTGATTTACCACAACTTAGTCTTTTTGTACCACTTTTAGTGGTAATAGCTGTTACTATGTTTTTAAGTATTATCAATGGTGTCGTTGTTTCAAAATTTCACGTTGATCCATTTGTTGCAACCCTTGGTATGATGATTATCGTCTTTGGTATCAACTCGACTTATTTTGATAGACCGCCGTATGGTGCACAGCCAATTGGCGGTTTGGATAAACGTTATTTGGCATTAGGTCAAGGTAAGTTTTTAGAAACACCGCTTTCTTGGCTGGTAATTATTGCCATTGTAGTGACGATAGTAATGTGGATTATTTGGAATAAAACCAAGTTTGGTAAAAATATTTTTGCTATCGGCGGAAATATTGAAGCGGCTAAGGTCAGTGGTGTTAACGTTGTCTTTTACACAATTGCTGTATTTGCTTTAGCTGGTATTTTATATGGTTTAGGTGGTTTCCTTGAGGCTGCTCGTATCGGTACAGCAACTAACAATACTGGTAATATGTATGAACTCGATGCTATTGCCGCTTGTATCGTTGGTGGTTTGTCTTTTGATGGTGGTATTGGTTCTATTTCTGGTATCGTCGTCGGTGTACTTATTTTCCAAGTAATTGCTTATGGTCTTACTTATATTGGCATTAATCCTTATTTACAGTTAATTATTAAAGGTCTAATTATTATTATTGCGGTTGCAATTGACTCAAGAAAGAATGCGGTTAAAAAATAATATGAAATTAGTAGATGCACTTAAGAAATTTGAAGAATTATATGGCGAGGGAGAAGAACGAATTTTCTTCTCTCCTGGTCGAATTAATTTAATTGGTGAGCATTTGGATTATAATGGTGGTCACGTTTTACCTGCAGCAATAGATAAGGGAATTTATTTTGTCGTTAGAAAACGAGATGATAAAGAAATTAATCTTTGTTCTGTAAATATGGAAGATAAATTGCCACATCATTTTGCTGATTATAAACAAATCAATTGTGATAAGGCGTCTTGGTTAATTTATCCTAAGTCTGTGATGGATTTTATTAGCGACAAGGGCATAAGCTTAGAGCAAGGCTTTGATTTATTGCTATGGGGGAATTTACCTAATTCTGCTGGTGTTTCATCAAGTGCTGCTCTGTTAGTTGGCATGCTTTATATGCTTAATAGTCTTTATGATTTAAATTTTAGTCAACTAGATTATGCACTTTATGCGCAAAAAGTTGAAAATGACTATGTTGGTTTGCATTGTGGTATTATGGATCAATTTGCTATCGCTTTTGGTAAGGCAAATAATGCTATTTTCCTTAACACTGATAATTTAGAATATCAGTACATTAACGCTGATTTAGATGAGTATCAAATTGTAGTCTTTGATTCTAATAAAAAAAGAGAATTGAGGATTTCTGAATATAATAATCGTAAAGCAGATTGTGAAAAAGCGCTTAGTACTATTAAGGAAAAATTTCAAATCGATGCCTTGGCTGAATGCACATTAGAACAGTTTGAGCAGATAGAATTTGAAACAGCAGATATAGCGAAAAGAGCGAAATATGTAATAGAAGAAGAAGCAAGGGTAGTTAAATCTTGTGCTTATTTGCAGAATGGCGATTTGTTAGCTTTTGCTGAAGAAATGAAAAATTCACATATCGGTTTACGCGACTTATATGAAGTTACGGGGAAAGAATTAGATACCTTATTCGAACTCGCCTTAAAGTATGGTGCTATTGGTACAAGGATGACAGGTGCTGGTTTTGGTGGTTGTACGATTAGCTTAGTAAAAAGTTCAAAAGTAATTCCTTTTATCGATAATGTTTTAGAAGAATATGAGGAAATAATTGGGCATATAGCCAAAGCCTTTGTCGTCAGTATTGGTGACGGCACAAAAGAAGTTTTACATTAGTAGTAATATTTATTTTAAATAAAAAGTCATTTTATTTTAAAATTGGATTTAATTTCAAATAAAAAATAAAATGACTTTTCTTTTATATAAATTTGATTTATAATAGTTTTATAGTAATTATTCAGTTAACCCGCGTTGTCATTGTGAGGAACGGAGCGACGTGGCAATAAATTTAACGGAGAAAATAATGAAAAAAATATACAGTGTAATTGATTCCCTTTGTAAATATGCGATTGATAATGAACTAATCATTGAGCGTGATTATATCTATTGTCGTAATCGTTTACTTGAATTATTAGGGTTGAGAGAATATGTGGCTAGTGATTGTCAGGAATTCGATTTTAAAACAATAAAATTAGAATTAATTAATTATGCTAGAGAAAAACAATTAATAACAGCAAATGGGATTTCTTTTGAGGACGATTTTATTGCGCGAGTAATGAATGTATTTTTGAGTAAACCTTCCATCATTGAAGCGGATTTTTATGAAAATTATAAAATATCTGCTAAAAAAGCGACGGATGAGTTTTATCGTTTATCCAAAGCGACAGATTATATTAAAACAGAACGCGTGAGTAAAAATATAGTTTGGCAGCATCAGTCAGAGTATGGTACAATAGATATGACGATAAATTTATCGAAACCGGAAAAAACGCCAGAAGAAATTGCTCTAGCGCAAACAATGCCAGCTAGTTCCTACCCAAAATGTGTATTATGCAGAGAAACAGAAGGTTTATCTGGAGAAAATCGCGCGCCACGTCAAAATCATAGAATAATTAGCTTGGAACTTGATGAACGTTCGCATTTTTTACAATACTCGCCATATTCTTATTTTAACGAGCATTTGATTATACTAGCGGCAGAACATAAACCTATGCATTTGACGATAGATTCTTTTAGGGCTATGCTTGATTTTGTCGATAAATTTTCTCATTATTTTTTAGCGACGAATACCGATTTACCTTTGGTTGGCGGTTCTATTCTTTCGCATGAACATTATCAAGGTGGTGACTATCTTTTCCCTCTAGATAAAGCTAAAGTTATGTCTGAAATCAGTTTTAAAGGCATCAATGTTGAATTTTTAAATTGGCCAATGGCATCAATTAGAGTGAAATCTAATTCTAAGTCTGATATTACCGCTTTCATTAAGATTTTAATGCAGGAGTGGAATACTTATAACAATGAAGATTTAGCTATTATTGCTAAGAGTGAAGATACTAGACATAATTCGCTTAATTTTGTGCTTAGAAAAACGAATAATCAATATAGTGCTATCGTTGTATTTCGTAATAATCGTTGCGATGGGGCTAATCCTAAAGGGATTTTTACAGCAAAAGATGAATATCGTTCGATTAAAAATGAAAATATTGGTATTATTGAAGTAATGGGATTGGCAATTTTACCATCGCGTTTGAATCAGGAAATAGAGGATATGAAAGCTTATCTTCTCGGTGAAGAATTAGCAGAACAAGCGCTTAAACATCAACAATTTTTGCAAAGTATAAAAGCAGATTATAAGACAGAACTCAATGTCGAAGCCTATGTGAAAGAAAAAATGGCAGATGTTTTTGTTAAAATATTAGAAAACTGTTCCGTTTTCAAGGCAGATGAAAAAGGGCAGAGCGCATTAGTTGATTTTGTTGAAAAAATTGGGAATCTATATGAAAATAATTAATTTAAAAAATGAAAAAGTAGATTTAAAAATCATCACAATCGGTGCTAGTATTTTGGAATTTAATTATCAAAATCAAAATCTGATTCTATCATTAGATAGAGCGGAAGATTATTATCAAAATCCTGAATATCTAGGCTGTACAGTTGCGCCTTTAGCAGGGCGGTATTTGATTAATGATAAAATAGTTTTACACAGTGATGAGTTAGGTCTACATAATAAAGAATTTGCTATTATTAAGCAAACGGATACAGAGCTAGAATTAGAGTGTAATTATCTAATAGTAAAATATATCTTGTTAAAGGATGGTTTTAGAATAGAATTTAAAGCGAATTTGGATACTAAAGTACCGTTAAATATTACAAATCATAGCTATTTTTGCTTGGATGGTCAGCGCAATATTAATACGCATAAAGTTTTAATTGACTCTGATTATATGGCGCAGAAAAATGCGGACAATTTAGCGATTGGTGTAGTGAAAAACGTTATTAGCGAAATCGATTTTAGTAAAGAAAAGCCTGATGATTATTATTATTTTAAAAATGATAAATGTTTTAGATTAATATCTACTGATACAGACATTAGTTTAGAGATTTCAACTTCTTATGATGGTGTTGTTTTTTATACTTATAATCAGCCACAAAATGAAAAGAATAAACATAGTGCGGTGGCGATAGAAGCGCAAAACCCGCCGAACTCGTTTAAGTTGTATGATAAGTATGATGAGTTTATAGAATACAAGGTTTTGACTGGTCTTACCTCGCATTGACATCCAGAGGAATTTTAACGTGAGTTCTAAGCCGTGTCACTATGAGGAGCAACGCGACGCGAGGATCTTATCGCGATTGAAACAAAATAATGTTTTCTCCACGCTGTCATCCAGAGGATGAGCGCTAGTGAAGACGTAGGGATCTTAGCGTGGGGTTAAATTTGTTAAACCGCGATTGAAATGCTTAAACACCTAAAATTAACGGCTAAACAAATATAACTCTCGGCGAGTTCGCTACTCCGCGCCGTCTACTAACTAATTTAGCTTGCATACACGAGCAACGTAGCAAAGCGTGAGAATCTTAGCACGAGTACAGATACGACGATTAGTAATAATTTAAACCTAAGTAGATTGGAGCAATAATGATGAATAAATTGCTATCGAGAATACTGTGGAGTACTGCTATGCTATTCGGGATTATCATGGCTTCGGCGAGTCCAGCGATAATGTTATATTTTTATAGTTTTAACACTCTTTTTTCTGGAGTTAGTGGTGGTGACTTTTTAGGTGTTATTATAATAGCGTTTTCTGTTTTTATTCCTTCCCTAGTGTTGCGTAAGTTTGATAAAGATTTAGGTGATAAAGAATTAAAACCTAAAATCAAGGCATGGACAAGTGTGTTGGCTATTTTTATTAACGTTATATTATTTAAGTTTATCAGTGTTAGTTGGAGCTTGTTTCCAGAGATTTTAGTCGTTTATTCGGGTGTTTGTTTTTATATAAGCGCTATAATGTTTGGGCTTTATCTTTTAGTGGCAATTAGAGAGAGTATATAGAGAGTGATAAGATTCCGACGGGAAGTTTATTGCGTAACTAGTTTTTACTAACGTAGAAATTTTTTTGATTCACATTTTTATAAACCAAACCCCAAACTATTAAGGAGGTATTTATGTTTAAGATTGAAAATTTTATCGACAACGATGATATTAGGGTTGTTGAGGAAAAGGGCGCTTTTCAGATTATTGAGTATTTGACGGATCTTAGTGTTACGCCAGATTATGCTATGCAGGCGTATTATATGAAGGAAATGCATGTTAGAAAAAGACAGGTTGTCTGTAATATGGAAAACACGAATATTACTACACAAACTGGTGCTATGCAGTGGACGATTGGTAACGTTAATGCCACGACTGGTATTAAGGGTGTTGGCGATTTTGTCGGAAAAATGTTTAAGGGCAGTGTTACGGGCGAAGGTGCGGTCAAACCCGAATATACTGGTAATGGTATTTTAGTTTTAGAACCTAGCTATAAGCATTTATTCTTGTTAAACCCTGCTGATTATGGTGGCAGTTTAGTCTTAGATGATGGTTTATTTATGGCTTGCGATAGCAATTTAAAGCATACTTTGCAAATGCGTAGTAATTTATCCTCGGCAGCGCTGGGTAATGAAGGTTTATTCAATATGCAATTAGAGGGTAATGGTTATGTCGTGATAGAGTCGGCAACCCCTCGTCAAGAAATGATAGAAGTAGAGTTACAAGATGATGTCTTAAAAGTTGACGGTAGTTTAGCGGTTGCTTGGAGTGGTTCACTACAATTTACTGTTGAAAGGGCGGGTAAATCACTTATTGGTTCAGCCGCTAGTGGCGAAGGCTTGGTTAATACGTATAGGGGGACGGGGAGGGTTCTTATGACACCAGTTCTCTAATTTTGACTTGTTTTTTTAGCCCCTAGCGTTGTTGGCTGCAGATAAATCTCGCAATCGAGTAACTTAGTACACTCATGCGAGATTTTCTTTGCCGCCTAGCTAGGAGCTAAAAACCTAAGTTAAAAAACTAGTAAAATCAGATTATATTTAGTATAATGGTATTAAGAGAGTTGTAAAAGAAAAAGGGGGGATACAATGGCAACGTCATCATTTAGTAGAAAAATTGTTTTAGATACAAAGGAATCTGTCGATGCATTGATTGATATGTTTGAAAATCCTGCACCTAGACCGCCAATTAGAAGAAATATTATATCAGAAGAAGATAAAAAAAGGGGAGAAGAACAATTAATGCAAATATTATCTCATTACAAAAATTAATATATAAAGAAGATATTATATAAAAAGTGACTTAACAAAAAATAAGTCACTTTTATATATTTTATACTAATCTCATTTAAAAATGTATATTTTCGCGCTATCATACAAGGAACGGTTTTTGTGACGTAGGTATCTTAACGCGTATAGTTAACCACGATTGAAACGAAATAATGCTTTTTAAATCAAATTCACAAAATTACTTTTCGCAAACGGCTGTTCCGCCTTCGCTACTAGCTGCTTTTACTTGTAAGTTTCTAATGTTAAGACTTCTAAAGAAGCCTTAACAAAAGAAACTTATCTACGTAAAATCAGCGGATTAGCTCTGGCTACACGGTCGCTTGAATGTTTGCGAGAAAGCAATTTTGTAATGCTTGTTTAAAGCGTTATTTCTGACAATCGCTAGCAAATGCTTATTTCTTATACACACCTAATACATCGACAAAGTCTTTTTTTAATAAATCAGTAAAGTATAATATGTAGTTTATGATTAATAAAATCATAGCTATTAGTAATAAAGCTGTGGCGTTTTCATTGTAATAGATATTTGGTATGCTGGCGATTACTGAGTACAGTATCATTAATAACATAAAGCCTTGAGGCATTTTTTCTTCTCCTCTACTTTTAGTGAAATTAACGGTGAAATACATTGTTCCTCGCGTTGAATTACTGCTAATTCTTAACATAATTAAAGTTAATAAAAAATTATTTAAAATGAAAATGATAGCACTTATATTATCCAAGATAAAACTATTTGCCATTAGTATTATGTAAATTGGCAAAAAATATTTAAAGCTTAACAGCTTTAAAACACCCCGTTTAAGATAATAAAGCTGATTATTGGGAAAGCTTTGGTAAAGCGAAGCAATATTTTCCATTGTTGTAAATTTAAGCCAATAGGCGACAGAGGCTTGCATTGGTATGCAGATTATATAAAGTGTAACAGCTGAAATATTTGAGTCATTAATCATAGCAATTATCATATATAATAACGGCATTATCGCATAAGGCAAAATTACTCGTCTTATTTTTTGGTCTGTTTTTAGCATGGCAATGCTCAATTCATAGCCTGCCAATTCCTGTCTATTTTTACACAATAACTTAGCGAATATCGATGTTGTTTTTTTCTTTTGTTCCTGTTCACTTAAATTGGCAGTATTGAGATAGTTTTCAAAATGCTTAGCAAGGTAAGTGAGGTAAAATAAGATTAAAACCAGTGGCATTGTTATAGATAGTATTCTATTAATCGTAATGATTATTCCCGATTGTCCGCTAAACCAACTGCCATACCAAAATGGTATTAACAGAATATTCCACCAATTATAATTAATAATAAGGCTTGTATTTAAAACCTTAATTTGCGAATTAACAGAAAATTGTAAAATTAGCATGATGAACATCATAACCAGCTGAAAATAGGTGATTAAATTTTGAATTTGTAAACCACCGTAGTATTTGAGCACGACAAAATAAATGATTGTTGAAAGTATGGCAACGATAATATCGAGTAAAAAAAGCATAGCAAACATCAAGAGAAAATTAATGATTCCCCATTTAAAAATTACCACTATTAAGCTTAAAAAACTAAGTGACAAGGTATAAAGGATTAAATGTTCAAAGAGAATTAAAAATTTAGCGATATTGATTAAATTGCTATCTATTGGTTTACTTTTTAGTAAATCTTTATCACTATCACTAAGTAAAATTTCTGATAAATCGGAAATTAAAAGCATAGTAACGATAATTAATACCATAGCAGCTAATAAAATACTAACAATTTCTATATTTGGCAAGACGAATAAAAATATCATCAAAAATAGACTCATTAATACATTACTGAATAATATTTTTTGTAAAGCATTTAATTTTAATGATGCTTTATTACCATAATTCTCTTCTTTACGCGAAAGTTCAAGTTTTTTGTAATATAAAATAAGGCTTAATTTTTCGCAATCAATACCTAAGCGTTGTAAAAGCGGTGATAAAAATTTAATTATTTTCAGCATTTTCGTCCTCGCTACAAATTGCATTGACAAATTGTCGTGCTTTTTCTTCTGTCGCATCAAATCCCGTCATTTTATTAAAGAGATTTTCTAGTGTTTGGCTATGCTCTGATTCTGCCAAATTGGCAAAGCTATCGTCGGCAATTATTTGCCCCTTATCGATAAGAACAATTCTACTGCTGATTTTTTCAACAATATCCATTAAATGCGAGCAGTATAAAATCGCTTTATTTCGTTTTATTAATTCTAGCATAATTGTTTTGAAAATCGCCACACTATTGGCATCCATACCGTTAATCGGCTCATCAAAAATCAAAATATCGGGGTTGTGTAGCATACTGGCAATGATTAAAAGCTTTTGTTTCATCCCTTTAGAATAACTATTGATAGGACTACTCAGCTTATTATCAATGCCAAAAACAGCTGTCATTGTTTTAATTCTTTGTTCCAATAAATGCTCGTCTAAATCAAACATTTGACCTGTAAAATTCAAAAATTCTTCTGCTGTTAAATTTTCATAAAAATTGGTAATTTCTGGCACATAGCCAATTTTCGCCTTATAAGCGGGTTTGTCTTTGCTGATTATTTCACCCTCTATTATAATATCGCCAGTATAATCGGTGATACCTAAGATGGATTTAATCGTCGTCGATTTCCCCGCGCCGTTTGCACCGATATAAGCGACGATTTCTCCTGCGTAAAGGGAGAAATTTATATCTTTTAAGACTTGAACTTGCCCGTAACCCGCATACAAATTTTTTATTGTTAAAATCGGTTCTTGAGTATTTATAGTAGTCATAAAATTGCCCTTTGTGTAAATGAATTATTGATATTATATTAATAAAAGCCGTGTCATTCAGAGGAGACAGTGTTTTTTTGTCGACGTAGGAATCTTACGGCTTTTATTATACACTAAAATCAAAAATTCTACTAGTTAAAAATATATTTATTTATAATAATTGTTATTAAAATTGAAATTCATTTTATTTCTTGTTATAATATAACTGATCGTTGACCTACGTTTTCATTTAGAGTATGAAATATCTCGCGTTGTCAATTTAGGTCGCATACACGAGCAATGAAGCGGAGCGTAATGCTCAGTACGTTGAGGACGATTGAAATGAGGGTGTGAGAATCTTACGGCTTGGTTAATAGATATTCTCGCCTTTGTCATTCAGAGGCAGGAGCGTTAGCGACAACGTAGGAATTTTAAAGGCGAGTATTATTAATGGATAAACAATACTACACGAACTAATTAAATAGCGATTGAAACGAAATAGCATTTAATAATATCAAGAAAACAAATAATGTTTTCGCGAACAAGCTGCTTCACTACGTTTACTAATTGTTTGGACTTGTAAGTTGCTAATATTAAGGGTTTCTGCGAAACCTTAATAAAAGCAACTTATCGACGTCCAAAGCAATGGATTAAACTTCGCTACGCGGGCGCAAAAAGTCCGCTCAATTCATTATTTATTTTCTTGTCATAAATGCTTATTTCTGACAATCGCTAACATATACTTATTTCCTGCGCTATCATCTGTTTTGATGTGCGGATCTTACGGCTTGGTTTATAGATATTCTCGCCTTTGTCATTCAGAGGAGCAACGCGACGTAGGAATCTTAAAGGCGAGTATTATTAATGTATAAACAATACTAGGTGAACTAATTAGATAGTTACATAGTTAAACCCTTTATAAGAGGAGTAGAATATATGAAAAATATACTTAGATTATTATTGTTATTTGCTTTGGCGATAGCGCTTTATTTTGCTTGGCAAATTTTTATTGCTAAGCCAGATATAGCTGATTATAGTCCTGATAATACCAGCGCGATTAATAATGATAATCAAATTTTTGAAAATAAATCTGTTGGTTCAGCGAAACAGGCTAGTTTAGCTTTAGATGCGCTTTCATTAAGTAGTGATGAAATCGATAAAAAAAGGAAATTAACTCCAGCAGAAAAGCAGAGATATAATAAATTATTTCAAGCGATAGAAAATGAGATAGTACAACTAGAACCAAATATAAATTTAGAATTTCGTTTTACTAACAGTAATCCAAATGAATTATTAGAAGCTGTAAAAATTTATTTTTATTCTTTAAATCCCATACCATTTTTGAGTTATGAATGTAATATTAGTAGTAATAATGATGATTATAAGTTGAATATTATATTAAAATATAGAGATTATTATATTTATCAACAGCTCGATAAAGCAAAAAATCCCAATAATTACATTAAATATCAAGTCTATGCAGAACAAATAGATGATTTTATTGCTGAAAATATTAAAGAGGGGATGTCAGATTTTGAAAAGGAAAAGATTATTTATGACCATATTGTGCGCTCTTATTCTTATGATAATAGTTTAGAGAATTATACAGTGAATTCTATGCTTAGTACAGGCAAGGGGATTTGTCAAGCTTATGCGGAACTGTTTTTTGTCTATGCACAAAAAATTGGTTTAGATATACAAATAGTAAACGGTACTGCAAGGCAGGTTGATGGTAGTATTGGAACACATGCGTGGAATTTAATTAAATTAGGTGATAATTATTATCATGTCGATTCAACATGGGGTCGCTTAATCAAACTAGATGGTGGCGATACTGTTGATTTTCAGTATTTTAATTTAAGCGATGAACAGTTGGCAAAAGACCACAACTGGAAAAAAGAAAATTATCCTACCTGTAATAGTAATGAATATAATTATTTTGTTTATCAAGGATTGATCGCCAATTCAGAGGAGCAGTTAGCGGAGATAGTAAGGCAAAGTGAGCGAGATATTAATGTGATTAAATTGAATTTTGCTTATGAAGATTTTGATAGCGTTCTCGATTACGTAAGTAAAACTTATGGTGCAAAAGGAATTAAGTACACACTTAATAATAATGTGTTATATTTAGAGATGATTAAATAGAATGGAAGTATTTAATTAACCCGCGCTGTCATTCAGAGGAACTTGCTTGCAAGTGACGTAGGAATCTTAGCGCGGGTTGATAACTATATTTTTATTAAATAACTTTTATTATTATGCTTTTGCTTTTTTGATATTGCTCTTAATAACTCTAACTAAAAGGATACCAACGATATTCATAACAACTACTGTCATAAATGCAGTTGAATAAGAACCGCCAGAAGCTTCTTTCAATCTAGCTGCTAGTACTGGTCCAATAACTGCTGCGATACCAAAGGCAGTAAACAAAATACCATAGTTAATACCGATGTGTTTAGCACCAAAGTTATCGACGGCAACTGATGGCATTAAACCTAAATAACCACCAAAACTCATAACGATACCAGCGATTGCAACAAATATTAATGCTGGAACTCTAATAAAGTTCAAAATTAATAGCGAAGTTGCAGTTACGATGAACATTAATGTCAATGTGTTGTAACGACCAATTTTATCGGAAATTGCACCCCAGAGGAAACGTCCGCCAGAGTTTGATAAACCGAGGAATATAACCATTGTTCCAACAGCCACGATTTGAGGAACTAATTGCATTTCTTTAGCAATACCCATTAATTCGCCGATTACCATTAATCCACCAACACAACCTATCATATACATTCCCCAAATAATATAGAATGTCTTTGTTCTAATCATTTCTGCTGGTGTTAAATCATCACTTCCACCACTTGCTACATTAGCTGATACAGGAGGATTCCAACCCTCTGGCTTCCAACCTGGTTCAGGAGCTGACGTTACCATAGAAGCAACGATAATACCGATAGCAAAGACTATTCCAAAAATATGGAAGGTATTTAACACGCCGTACTGAGGAATTAATTTAGCTGCTAATGGACCAAATACAACAGAACCCATACCGAAGCCAACAGCAACAAGTCCACCAGCAAAACCTTTTCTATCTGGGAACCATTTCATTGTATTACCAACTGTACAAGCGTAAACTGTACCAATTCCTAAGCCACCTAAAAGACCGTAAGTTAAGTATAGCATTGTAAGTGATGTAATACTACCTGCCAAATAAATTCCAATACCGAAAATTAAACCACCAGTAATAGTTACAATTTTAGGACCTTTTTTATCTTGCACCCTACCCGCAAAAATCATGGCAACTGGAACTAAGCCCAAGTTAATTGTATACGCTAAGGATATTTGTGGATTTGACCAGCCAAATAGTTCGTGTAATGGGGCTTTAAAAACACTATAAGCGTATGCTGAACCTACACATAAATTCATAATAATGGCGGCAATTAATATTAACCAACGGTTTTTAGTTTTCATAATTATTCCTTTCTCTATTGAATAAACATTTATAATACAATTGTTTTTGATATATAATTGAATAGTTAATTTTAAATTACAAATATTTAGTTAAATAATTTTCGTATTAGTATTAGAAGGAATACGTTTGCGATTGTGTGACAAACATAAACAAATTCCTTGGAATAATAATCCTAGAATATTTAAAAAGCATTGCCAAATAGCAACATTACTAGTATTTGATTTTAAAATTATATATTCAATATAATCAATTACACAACTATTAATACCCAAATTATACAATCTTAAAATATTTTTATTTTATTTATAGTCATAGTATTGTTAAAATTTATATTATAATATAAAAGATAAAAAGGTTTTTGATATTTTTTGCAGTTTAATATAAAGTTTACTATACTGTAACCATATTGTAATCTAAGCAATATGCTTATTTTCATCACTAATCATTAAAGTTTTTTATGTTTTTAACAATCTTCAACATAAAAAGCTTGAAATTTTTTTGATTTTTTTGTATACTTATAGTACAGGTGCTATTTGTATGCAAAAACAGGTGCTTAAATTCAACCACAAGATGTAGTGGTTAAGCTTATCTAATTTTGCGTATAATAGCAAGTAATATATTTATTGGAGGACAATATGAAAAAAGTATTAGCATTATTGTTGGCAATGACCATGACTTTTGCACTTGTTGCGTGTGGTGGTGGTACTCCAGCTGAAAAAGCTGAAGGAGGCGATGAGAAAACACCAGCTGCAACGGAAAGTCAAGTGGAAGAGTCTAAGGGTGGCGAGGAAGACAGTTCTACACCGTCTGATCCGAATAGACCTTTTGTAGCAGGAACAGCTGAGTTTAATGGTGATTTCCATAGTGGATGGACTAATTCTACTTATGATAAAGAAGTTATTCAACTTGTTTGGGGATTTGGTTTAATGATGGATACGCCACAGGGCGAAATCGTCGATTCACCACTTGTAGCTGAAAAAACAGTTAGTGATGATTTGATGACTTGGACTTTTAAAATTGCTGATGGTGTAACATTCCACAATGGCGAAGAATTAACTGCTAGTGACGTTAAATTCACTTATGATTTTTATATGGATGAAGAAGCTTTAAGTGATGTTGGTGGTACATCTTCATTAAACGATTATATTGAATCAGTAACTGTTGATGAAGAAAATAATTCTGTTACATTTAATCTTAAAAAAGTAATTTATACTGTGGATTCTTCACTCTTTTATGAGTCTTGGATTTTTGCAGAAGATACAATCAAAGCTGGTGCTGAAGCCGAAGGTAGCACGGTACAAGCTTATGTAAAACAACATATTTCAGAACCTATTGGTTATGGTCCTTATGTATTCGATGAATATCAAGAATCTGAATTCGTAAGACTTAAGGCTTTTGATAATTATATTGGTAAGAAACCTGCGATTAAAGAAATTATCGTTAAGGTAACTCCATCTGAAACTGAACTCGATCAGTTATTACAAGGTGATGTTGACTTATTATCTAGAACAGTTGAAGCGGAAAAAATTGAAGCTGCTATGGAAGATGATAATTTAACTACTAATAATTACTTCCGTCATGGTGGTGGTACGATGATTCTTCATACAGACTTTGGTGCTTTCCAATTGAAAGAAGTAAGACAAGCATTTGCTTATGTTTTTAACCGTCCAAAAGTTATCGAGTTATTCCTTGGTGAATATGGTATCGCTTCACAGGGACCTTATTCTAAAAACCACTGGATGATGTATGATGATGATGAAACTGATTTAATCGGTACAGCTGCTGTTGGTAAATTTGAAGCATCATTGACAGATTATGATATCTTAGATGCTGATGGCAACTTTGATGAAGAAGCAAATATTGCAAAAGCAGTTGAATTGTTAGATGCAGCTGCTGCTAAGACAGACGGCGAATATGCTAAATTAACTGGCGATAAAGATAGTGGCTTTATGTGGGATGGTCAACCACTTACAATCAATATTGCCTTTACAGAATTCTGGTCTGATACTTATCACTTAGTATGGAATGATGATTATATTGCTAAATTACCATTTGATGTTAAACTTTATGGTATGGATTGGCCTGTAATGTATGGTCACTGGACTGGTGATACTCAAGAAGAAAGACAATATCATGCATTTGTTGGTGGTATTGGTTATAACATTAAGTCAAATCCTAAAAGTGATTATGCAACTGATAAGATTATGCCATGGGGACAACCATCTAATAATGGTCCAAGATTTACTGGTGGCACACGCTATACTCCTGAAGAGTGGGATCAATTCTTAACATCAATGGAAAATGCTAGCCCAATTGATGGTAAAGATGAATACAGAACAAAGTGGCGCGAATATGTTAAGACATTTAATGAAGAAATGCCTATTATTCCGGTTTATTCTAATAATTATCATGACCTTTATGTGTCTGATTTAGAAAACTTTAATACTAATGCTGTATGGCCATGGTCTAGAGCAATTCTCGATGCAAACTGGAAATAGTTTTATAAGAGAATAAATTAGATTAAGACCACTATTTTTAAAATAGTGGTCTTAATTTTGAAAAAGGGGGGTACATGCATGAATGATCAAAAAGTAAGCGGTGGGAAATCGCTATTTGAAATGGTATTTCCTTACGCTAAATATATTGTAGGTAGATTGATTTCATTAATTCCCGTTTTAATGATTATTTCTATTGTTATTTATGTTTTAATTAATGCTATGCCTGGTGATCCAGTAATGGCGATGCTGAATCCAGAAAAAACGGCTTCGATGACGATAGAAGAAAGAAACGCTTATGTTGAAACAATGCGAGCGTTTTTGGGGTATGATAAATCACCGATTGAGCGTTATTTTATTTGGTTAAAAGATACAGTTAAAGGTGAATTCGGTTATTCTATTCGTTTTAATAAACCAGTAAATGAATTTATTGGTGCCTACATAATGCGTTCGTTTAAAATAAATATAATTGGTTTTGTTTTTGCTTTTCTAATTTCAATCCCTATAGGTATTGCATCAGCGGTAAAGAAGAATAAATTATTTGATAAGGCGGTGACAGTAATTACTATTATTGGTGTCTCCATGCCGTCGTTCTTTTTGGCAATATTATTGATTATGCTATTTGTTATCTATTTGGATATATTACCGTTTTCAGGTATGTCTGATCCAAGGGGTGTGGTACCAGATTGGCAGTATTTGGTCTTGCCTGTAACGGTTATTGTCTTGACATCACTTGCTAGTCTTATTCGTTATATTAGAGCAGCGATGATTGATGTTTTAAAATCGGATTATATTCGAACAGCACGTGCTAAGGGTTTAACGGAAAAAGTCGTTATTTATAAACATGCATTTCAAAATGCACTTTTACCCGTTGTTACTTTAGTTGGTATGTGGATACCAGGACTTTTCGGTGGTTCCATTATTGTTGAAAAAATATTTGCTTATCCTGGTATGGGCTATCTATTAGCAGAAGCTTATACATTTAAAGATAGGGCGATTTTGCAAACTGCTTTATTATTCTTTGGTTTATTAACTTTGCTTGGCAATATCTTTATTGATGTTGGTTATATGTTAGTTGACCCAAGAATTAGAGAAGGGAAGGTGGGCTAATGGCTGAAAATACTGAAAATAAATCTTTTAGTAAAGATGATGAGGTCATATTATCACCGACCCAGGTAATGCTAGTGAAATTTAGACATAATAGATTAGCTATGTTTGGCTTTTGGATGTTTACTATTATAGTCTTACTCGTTGTGATTACACATTTTTATACAGAATTTACTGGTTATGATTTTGCGGCGACAAATCCTAAGCTGAAAAATATGCCACCTAGCATGGAATTTCCCTTTGGTACGGATAAATATGGCCGTAATACTTTTTGGCGTGTATTAGAAGGTGGTTGGATTTCCATTCAGGTTGGTTTCTTATCGACATTTATGGCAGTTACTATTGGTGTAACAATGGGGGCTATTGCTGGCTATTTTGGTGGCTGGATTGATAAAATTATTATGCGTATCGTTGAAGTAATTTATTCTTTCCCGTTTTTAGCCTTAGCTTATATTATTTCGGCTATCTTTAGGGATAGGCCGCCAGAATTTCGATTATTTGTTATTATCGTTACACTTGGTTTTATTCGTTGGACAGGTTTGGCAAGGCTTGTACGTGGTCAGGTTATGGCGCTGAGAGAACAGGAATTTATTTTAGCTGCTGAAGCACTTGGTATTAAAAAACGTCATCAAATTATGCGTCATATTATTCCAAATGTACTTTCTATTGTCGTCGTTTCGGCTACACTTACTTTTGCCGCTGCGATTTTGAATGAAGCGTTTTTGTCTTATCTTGGTTTATCAGTTACAGAACCGATACCAACATGGGGTGCTCTTATTTCTAAAGCGGCTAAGAATAGTACGAGTTTGCGTAAGTTTTGGTGGATATGGATTTATCCAGGAACGCTATTATTTATGTTTATTATGAGTATTAATTTGATGGGTGAAGGTTTGCGTGATGCAATCGATCCGCGTTCAGAATATTCGACGAAGAAACAAAGAAAAGAAGCGAAAAAGAAACGACTAGAAGAAAAGGCTGCTGCTAAAGCGGCTAAAAATGCAAATGTCGCCAATGCTGGTAAAGGAGGCGTGTAATGTCAGATAAATTACTTGAAGTTAAAAATTTGCACACCTATTTCTTTACTAATAAGGGCGTAATTAAAGCAGTGCAAGGTGTTGACTTTTCAATTAGAGCAGGTAGAACTTTAGGTATTGTTGGTGAGTCTGGTTCAGGTAAATCGGTTACTTCTTTTAGTATTCTTAATTTACTCGATCACCCTGGTGAAATTGTCGATGGTGAAATTTTATTTGAAGGTAGAAATATTGTCGGTATTACTCCTAAGGAGATGAGAGAAATTAGGGGTAATGATATTTCAATGATTTTCCAAGAGCCCATGACATCGCTTAATCCTGTACACAGAATCGGTCAGCAATTAAGTGAACCATTAATGCTTCACCAAGGGATGTCTAAGGATGAAGCGTGGCAAGCTGCTATTAATATGTTAAATGAGGTTAGAATTCCTAATCCAGAAAATGTTGTATATAATTATCCTTTTCAATTATCTGGTGGTATGAGGCAACGTGTAATGATAGCGATGGCACTTGCTTGTGAACCTAAGCTTTTGATTGCTGATGAACCGACGACGGCGCTTGACGTTACTATTCAGGCACAGATTTTTAATTTGATGAATGATTTGAAGCGTGAGCATAATACTGCGATTATGTTTATTACACACGACCTTGGAGCGATAGCTGAACTCGCCGATGATGTTGCCGTTATGTATACTGGTGAAATCGTTGAGCGTGCATCGGTGGATACAATTTTTGATAGACAATGTAAGTATTCTCATCCTTATAAACAAGGACTTTTAGATTCTATTCCTATGTTAGATGAAGAAGTTGAGTACTTGGATCAAATTGAAGGTAGTGTTCCACATCCACTTAAACTGCCTAAAGGTTGTCGTTTTTCAACGAGATGTAAATTTGTAACGGATAAATGTATTAATGAAAAACCTGATTTAGTAGAAGTTGAAGAGGGGCATTTAATTCGATGTTTTTATCCAGAAACGGGGTGTAGACATGAGTAAGATTTTAGTACAAACTAAGGGTATTAAAAAACATTTCCCGACGGGTAAAAAACGTAATGAAAAGAAAAAAATAAAAAAATTAAAGACAAAGCTTATTGCTGATCTTAAAGAGGATTCTTATTTTTCTACATTGGAACTCGACGATGATGCACTTTTTAATAAGGCTTTAGAGTTGTTAAAAGAAGATAAGATTAGCGATGATAAATTAGAGCATGCTCTTGCCGACTATGAGGCGTTACTAAAAGTTGATGGCGAAAAGTTATATGTAAGAGCCAATGATGGTGTTGATATCACAATTTATGAAGGGGAAACCGTTGGCTTAGTTGGCGAGTCTGGTTGTGGTAAATCAACCTTTGGTCGAACATTAATTAAACTTTATGAGCCAACTGCAGGTGAAATTTTCTTCGATGGTGAGGATATTACTAATTATTCCAAAGCTCAAATGATGAAATTAAGGCAGGAAATGCAAATTATTTTCCAAGATCCTTATTCATCACTTAATCCGAGAATGTCTGTTGGGACAATTATCGGTGAAGCACTTTTAGAACACGGTATTTATAAGCGTAATGACCCGGCTTTTGAAGAATATGTTAAAGAGATAATGAAAACTTGTGGTCTTGATGATTACATGATTTATCGTTATCCACATGAATTTTCTGGTGGACAAAGACAGCGTATAGGTATTGCTAGAGCGCTCGCTTTAAAACCAAAATTTATCGTTTGTGATGAAGCAGTTTCTGCTCTTGACGTATCGATTCAATCACAGGTTATTAACCTTTTAAAAGATTTACAAAAAGAATACGGTATGGCATATCTCTTTATTTCGCACGATCTATCAGTAGTTAAGCATATTAGCGATAGAATTGGTGTAATGTATCTTGGTAATATGGTTGAGTTTGCCAATAAACATAGATTGTATGATAATCCAAGACACCCTTACACAAAAGCATTACTTTCTGCTGTTCCAGAAACAGATTTAAAGAAAGCGCGTAGTAAGAAGCGTATTGTGTTAGAAGGGGATATTCCGTCGAATATCGTTGTTCCAACGGGTTGTAAATTCCATACTCGTTGTCCTATGGCTAAGGGTATTTGTAAATTAAAAGACCCTGAGTTTCAGGAAATAGAAGAAGATCACTTTGTCGCTTGTCATTTCTGGGAAAAAACTGATGAAATGGTTTAATGATTTTGGTCATGGATTGAAATCTAGGAAGCAAAGAGCGAAAGAAGATGCTGAAACTTTAAGAGAATTAAAGGCAAATACAGAATTTGAAAAGGGCGATTTTCTCGCTCTTTCAATCGCAGCTATTATTGCTTTTTTACCAATTGTTTTAGTTTTATTATTTTTATATTATATAATAACAAAATTCTTTTTTGGTTAAATTATAAGTATTCGTGACTATTCAGTGTTCCTCTGTATGACAACGCGGGTTGACTGAACAGTTATAATTATTCAATTAAAACTATGTTTTTAGAGCCGTAGGAGTAAAAATCCTACGGCTTATTTTTATTGTGAAATTTATTTTTATTGTGAAATTTACTACTTGCAAAATAGTATAATTTTTGTTATTCTATCTATGTGTGTATTATATATTCCATTAAGTGTATAGTTTCAAGCCGTGTCATTCTCCGTGAACTAAACAGAGATGAGCGTCAAAATTATAGAAAAGTAATTAGATGCTTGTATTTAAATTAATTTTTTATAATTTTGGCATTGAGCGCGCTAGCGCGACGAGTGTAGCGTATGTAGTAAAGCGGAACGAGTGCTCATCTGTTAGGACGTGAGTATCTTACGGCTTGTGAGAAGAGTGTTATAACGGATTAAAAAATTTAAAGGATAACGAATTAATAATATGGAGGTATAATGATAAATTATAGGCATTTAATGACTGCAATTGATTATAATTTCAAGCAAAAGCAGTTATTAAAACTGGCACTTACGCATAGTTCTTATGCTAAAGAGCGTGGACAAAGTGTTAATCATTATAACGAAAGATTAGAATTTTTAGGTGATTCTATTCTCGGTTTAGTGATTAGTGAATATTTGTATAAGCATTATGCTGAATTGCCAGAGGGAAAATTGACGAAATATCGCTCAATTATTGTATGTGAACCAACACTCGCTAGTATTGCGAAAACAATTAATTTAGGTGAATTTATTCTCTTTAGTCGCGGGGAAGAAGCAACAGGTGGTCGGACAAGGCCATCTATTTTGGCTGATTGCTTAGAAGCAATTATCGCCGCGATTTATCTCGATGGTGGCATGGAAAAAGTGAAACAATTTATTTTGACATTTTTTGCTAAAAAAATTGAAGATACAATTAATGGTAGAATTTTTTTAGATTATAAAACGGCATTACAGGAAAAAGTTCAGGCTAAATTGCAGCTGCCTGTACGTTATAAAATTGTTGCGGAAAGAGGACCAGACCATTTA
>PDWI01002182.1_pt1 | contig 29851 bp, 23 predicted proteins | sample 1430891 | NCBI WGS metagenome assembly PDWI01 (sample SAMN01162508, study PRJNA174530) | Oral metagenome, whole genome shotgun sequencing project. | biome: Marine environment; feature: Marine mammal; material: Swab sample of the gingival sulcus; isolation source: swab sample of gingival sulcus... | reverse complement strand
TGTGGATATTAATGATTATTTGCTAAAACAAGGCACGAGCGAGCTAAAACATTCTGTTAAAATAAGCAATCTTTTATTGCGACCACAAATAAATCTTACAGATATGATACCCAATTATAATGCGTTGCAAGAGTTTGTTTTAGAAAACAATATTTCAGACAGCGAAATATATCAATCCGTAGATATAAAAACTAAATACAATGGCTATATTGAACGTGAGCGCATTGTTGCAGATAAACTTAAACGTTTGGAAAACATAAAGATACATGAGGATTTTGATTATTCAAATTTGACCTCGATAAGTACGGAGGCAAGGCAAAAATTGAGCAGGATTAAGCCTAAAACAATAGGGCAAGCCTCGCGCATACCGGGTGTTTCGCCATCGGATATTAATGTAATATTAGTTTTTCTTGGCAGATGATTTTGTTCCACGTGGAACATTTGTGCTTTTTTTATGTTTGTTTCACGTGGAACAATGTTGTATGTCGGTAGTATAAGAGTTTAATTTAATGTTTGGGAAATGAAGATAAGAGGAAATTATATAGATGTTGTTTGTTCTAGGATTTTTAAGGCAGAGTTGGAAATTAAGGATGGGCGAATTGTGTCTATCGAAGAGGTTGATGATTGCCCTGATGTGTATCTGATGCCGGGTATTGTTGATGCGCATGTGCATATCGAAAGCTCAATGCTTACGCCGCAAGAGTTTGCTAAGGTGGCAGTGAAGCACGGTACAGTTGCAACCGTGTCTGACCCGCACGAAATAGCAAATGTTATGGGAGTTGCCGGAGTCGATTTTATGATAGAAGACGCGAGTAAGTCACCGATGAAATTTCATTTTGGCGCACCGTCTTGTGTGCCGGCTACAAGTTTTGAAACTTCGGGTTGTGTTATCGATAGTAAAGCTATTGCCGAATTGCTTAGTCGAGACGAGATAAAATATCTTACGGAAATGATGAACTTTCCCGGAGTGGTGTATGGCGATAAGGAAGTGATGGCGAAAATTGAGGCGGCTCATGCTATTGGGAAACCAATTGACGGACACGCTCCCGGATTGAGAGGCGAAGACTTGCAGAAATATGCCGATGCGGGCATTACTACCGACCACGAATGTACTACGCCGGAGGAAGCCGTAGAGAAAATGAAAAAAGGAATAAAGTTACAAATTCGCGAGGGAAGTGCGGCTAAGAATTTTGAGGCTTTGATTGACCTTATGGACGAATATTCAGCTTGTGTGATGTTGTGTACAGACGATTGCCACCCCGACGATTTGATAGAAAAGCATATAATGGATTTGATTAGGCGAGGAGTGAGTAGGGGCTACGATGCCATGACGCTGATAAGGGCTGCTACGGGCAATCCCGTGGAGCATTATGATTTGCATGAAGTTGGTTTGTTGCAAACTGGCGACCCTGCTGATATGGTTGTGGTTGATAATTTAACCGACTTTAATGTGTTGCAAACGTATATTGACGGCAATCTTGTTTATTCTGATAATGAATCGAAAATTAAAACTGAGCCGAGTAAAATTATCAATAATTTTAATTGTAATCCAATCAGCGAATCTGATATTGCGGTGGAATACACCGGTAGTAAAATTAAAGTGATGGTTGCCAAAGATGGCGATTTATATACAGGCAGCGAAATTGTTGAGCCTTTACTTAAAGATAATTTTATAGTGTCTGATACGGATAATGATATTTTGAAAATTGTGGTTGTAAATCGTTATAAGCCTGCCAAGCCGGTAGTTGGTTTTATTAAGAATTTTAATTTAAAACAGGGCGCACTTGCGGGAAGTATTGCTCACGATAGTCACAATATTATTGCCGTTGGTGTTGATGATGCCAATATTGTAAATGCAGTGAATGAAGTTATAAGTTCAAAAGGTGGAATTGTGGCGGTAAATGGCGAGGAAGTTTTGAAATTAGAATTGCCAATTGCGGGTTTAATGACCAATAAAGATGCTTATGAGGTTGCAGCGAAATATCAGCAGCTAAATAAAAAAGTGAAAGAGTGGGGCAGTACTCTTCATGCGCCGTTTATGACTTTGTCGTTTATGGCTCTTTTGGTTATTCCGGAGTTGAAAATTGGCGATAAGGGATTATTTGATGTTAGTAGTTTTAGCTTGAAGGAGTTGTTTGTTTAGCATGGAATTATATATTCTCATGAAATTCTAAATTTAAAAATTTAAAAATAAATTAAAAATGCAAAGTAATATATTCGTAACTCGAAAATTAGAAGAAAAGATAAAAGGTGCTATTTGTGAAGAGGCAAATGTTGTTAAAAATGATTTTATTGGAGATTGGTCAGCTTTTTTATTCTCAATTAGTCATAAAAAATGTTGGTTATTATTGAACAAAGAAACCAAATATATTTTTATTTTGGCAAACATAAAAAAGGCTGATTTACCTGATATAACTGCAATTTTTAAACAGGAACTGTATGAACAATTAAAATATGATAATATTAATGTCAAATTAGATTTTGTTGAAAGAATAGTTGGAGATGTTAAATTACGTCATACAGACAATGATAAAAAAGCAATAGGAACTTTAAATAGTTATGCTTATTATTTTGAGGATTGGAAGTATCAATATAAAAAGTTTGAAAATATGCCATTCAGGGATTTATGTGGAAGAATAAATAGTTTGCCAAGTGATAAATTAAATTGGAAACTTCCAAAAGACAAAATGAAAGAAGTTATAGAACAAATAAACTTTTAAACCTGATACAGCATAGTTATATTTAGGTTTTTTCATAAAATTCACAGCCATATAATAAACTGACTCTATAATAGTTATATATTCTATATTAAAGTGAAATTTAGCTTTTTTTGAAATTGATTTGTGATGACAGAAAATAAGCAATCACACATACAAAATTTGGTAAAAGTATTGCCCAACAAGCCCGGCGTTTATCAATATTTTGACAAAGAAGGTGTGATTATCTATGTGGGAAAAGCTAAAAATCTTAAAAAAAGAGTTTCGTCTTATTTTTCGAAGGTGCATGATTCGGCACGGACGCGAATATTAGTTCGCAAAATTGCCGATATAAAGCATATTGTGGTTGAAACCGAAACCGATGCTTTGCTGCTTGAAAATAATTTGATAAAAAAATATCAACCTCGCTACAATGTAATGCTCAAAGACGATAAGTCTTATCCTTGGATTGTTGTAAAAAATGAGCCTTTTCCTCGTATTTTTTATACAAGAAATGTAGTAAAAGACGGCTCTAAATATTACGGTCCGTTTACATCTGTTCATTTGGTGCGCACAATTATTGATTTATTTAAGCAGCTTTATTTATTGCGAACATGCCAGCTGAATTTATCACAACAAAATATTCAAAAAAAAAAGTATAAAGTTTGTTTAGAATATCATATTGGTAATTGTTTAGCTCCGTGTGTAGAAAAGCAAAACGAAGAGGATTATAATAATAATATTGAGCAAATTCACAATATTCTTAAAGGCAGAATAGGTAAAGTAATAGAGTTGTTGAAGGGTAAAATGAATGCTCATGCAGCTAATTTTGAGTTTGAAATAGCGCAAAAATATAAAGAAAAACTACTTTTATTAGAAAATTATCAAAGTAAATCTACTATTGTAAATTCCACAATTGATGATGTTGATGTGTACTCTATAATTGATGATGATTCTTATGCCTATGTAAACTATTTAAAGGTGGTAAATGGTGCAATAATTCAGGTACACACTTTGGAAATAAAAAAACAACTTAATGAAACGGTTGAAGATTTATTGCCTACATCAATTGTTGCAATTCGTGAAAAGTTTTTTAGTAAAGCAAAGGAAATTATAGTCCCTTTTGTTCCTGATTATAAGATAGATACCGTCAAATTTATTGTTCCACAGCGTGGCGATAAAAAAAAGTTGCTTGATTTATCCTTAAAAAATGTGCGTTTATATCGTTTGGAAAAATTAAAACATTATGAAAATATAAATCCACAAAAACATACAGATAGAATTTTAAATAAACTACAAAAAGATTTGCGTTTAAAGGAGCAACCTGTGCATATAGAATGTTTTGATAATTCAAATATTCAAGGTACACACCCTGTGGCGGCATGTGTAGTTTTTAAAAATGCTCGTCCATCGGTTAAGGATTACAGACACTTCAATATAAAGACGGTGGAAGGTCCTGATGATTTTGCATCAATGGAGGAGGTTGTGTATCGTCGCTATAAGCGTTTGCTTGATGAAAAAAAGGATTTGCCGCAGCTGATTATCATTGATGGAGGCAAGGGACAGTTGAGTTCGGCTGTTAAAAGTTTGGAGGCTTTAAACTTACGGGGAAGAATTGCAATAGTGGGAATTGCAAAGCGTTTGGAGGAAATTTATTTTCCTGATGACTCTGTTCCGCTCTACATCGACAAAAATTCTGAATCACTCAAAGTTATCCAACACGCCAGAAACGAAGCTCACAGATTTGGCATAACTTTTCATCGCAACAAGAGAAGCAAAAATTTTATTGGTTCGGAGCTTGACAACATAAACGGCATAGGCGCAAAAACTGTTGAGGTTTTGTTTACAAAGTTTGGTTCGTTGAGCAAAATTAAGGCGGCGGCAAAAGCCGGAAAATTAGATGATGTTGTGGGAAAGGCTAAGGCAAAAATTTTAGGGGATTATTTTTCCGGCAATAAATAACGCTTTCAGAATATAATAGTTAATATCCTAAGTCAATATTGAATTTTTTATGACAAAGAGAACGAGTTAAAATTACTGAATTTAGTATTTTTTATTAAAATAAGTTTATATATTTGTGTGTTTAACTTGCTGGTAATCAATGTTTTATTACCTTTTGGGGGATTTAAGTTTATTCAAATTTATATATTTTTTTATTTGTTTAAATTTTATAGCAAATAGAACGATTTATACACTTTTTATTTGTGCATACAAGTCTTTTCATAAATTTTATACGGAAGACTGAAGATTGCTTCTCGTTTTGGTCTTAAGCCTAAATTTTTCCATTAAAAAACTATTCCCTTAGTATTTAAATAACAACTTTACATAAAATCAAACATAAATTTTAACACAAATAATTATGAAAAAAAATTTAGCAATTACAAAAAAGTTGCAAGACACTTTAACGCCTCAATCGGTATTAACCGATTTGTTGGAAGGAAATAAAAGATTTACGTCTAATGCCATGCAGAATATTGACCACAAGGAATTGGTGCAACAAACCGCTGGTGGACAGTTCCCTAAGGCGGTAATTTTATCGTGTATCGACTCTCGTGTGCCGGTAGAAACAATTTTTGATCAAGGTATTGGCGATATATTTGTGGTTCGTGTAGCCGGAAATTTTGAAAATACAGATATTCTTGGAAGTTTAGAATATGCTTGTAAAGTATCTGGAACTAAATTGGTTATAGTGCTTGGACACGAATCTTGCGGAGCTGTAAAATCGGCATGCGATGGCGTTAAGCTCGGAAATATTACGCCTATGTTAGATAATATTCTGCCTGCCGTAAAAAAATCTGCTAATGAAGTAGATGGTGAAAATAAATCATCAAATAGTGAATTTGTTGCCAAAACAGTTGAAAACAATGTAAAACTAACCATAAACCGCATCAGAGAAAAAAGCCCAATTCTGAAAGAAATGGAAGATAAAGGGGAAATCAAAATCGTTGGTGGAATCTACATGTTGTCCACTGGGAAAGTAGAAATGCTTAGTAATTAAGAGTTTGCGGTTAGTTTAGATTATTTTGGAGGTTTACAGAGCCCCAAAAGTCTCGAAAACCTTTGGAGTCTGTAAAACAACTAAATAATTTCACGCCATTTTCACGGCAAATTATCCTTTTTAAGCAACTTATAGAGGGAACTTTGCTTAATAATCCTCAACAACCCTCAATGTGTCTAAATTAAGCCTTACTTTAAGCCATTTTTCCAGAATTTTTTTATTTTTCTGTTTCTCTTTTCTCCATGTTCGTTTTTCCCATTTTACAATAAAACTAAACATGGTGTCGGTGTCGTTTTTGGCATTTGTGCCAATAGTTTTTCCGTAGGCAAATTCTTTTATTTTAGGAAAATGAATTTGCACTTCTTTTGTAATGTTATGTAGCGGAATAGTATCTTTTTTAAACTCAATTATCTGTTCCTCTAAAAACTTGATACGCTGGTCTTTAGAAAAAATTATTTCTTCATTTTTTTTGTAAATATCTTCAATAATTCCTATTCGCACCTCTTGGCTAAGGTTTTTTTCAAGATAGCTAAGCTGCGAAAAAATAGTGTCAGAATTATCACTTTTTTGATGAAGTCGCAAAATAGTGCTATCCGTTACATTGAACCAACTACTAAAACCTGTTTTTTTGTTTGTAAGGTTATATTTAGGTATCAATTCGTTTAAATATTCAATTTTATTTTGCGGAACAACATCGCCGATAAGGTACACATCAATTATCGAAAGCGTGTCGCTGTAAGTAATTTTTTCGTTAATAACTTCACAATTGTCAAATTTTAAATTTTCCTTTGTGTAAGTCTTTGCAAGTGCATAAAATCGTGATTCTTTAAGCACATCTATAAATATTTTGGCACTTGGCAAAATGGTAACAAGAATAAAGATATAAATATACCTTTTTATTTTTATTTCGCGTTCGGGATTAAGAAAACTTACGTTCGGGAAACGCAGATATTTAACCACAAAATATGTTGATAAGCTGATAAAAACCGAGTTGATAAAAAATAAATAAATTGCACCTAAGAAGAAACTTAGCTGTGCAGTTGCCAAACCGTATCCGGCAGTACACAAAGGCGGCATTAGCGCGGTGGCAATGGCAACACCCGGAATAACATTGCTTTTTTCGCTGCGTGAACCCGCAATAATGCCGGCGAGACCGCCAAAAACAGCTATTAAAACATCTAAAATAGTAGGATTTGTGCGTGCAATAAGCTCCGGCGATGCTTCTTTCAATGGACTTATCAAAAAGTAGATAGTAGATGTGAGTAAACTTATCGCTATGGCAACCCCGAAGTTTTTGAGTGCGCGAATTAGTGTAGCCATATCATAGGTTCCTACCGAAAGACCGATTGCCAAAATAGGACCCATCAATGGAGATATAAGCATGGCTCCAATTACAACCGGTATAGAGCTGGTATTCAAGCCAATAGAAGCTATGAAAATAGAGGCTATAAGAATCCACACCGTTTGACCTCTAAAAACCATATCTTTTTTGATACTTGCAATTGTCCCATCAATGTCGGTTCCCTCTTTTATCGAAATTATTTCTACAATAAACTCCTTTAAAGAACGTTTAAAATATTCAAAATTTTTGGAAACTTGTTCTTTTTTTTCTTCTTTTTCTTTAAGTTCTATATTATCCATCTTAGTAGTTATTTTAATACTTTAACACTGTGTTTACAAAATGCTTATAATGTGTATATTATAAGAAAAATATGCTTTTGTATAAAATGTTGATTACTAATTATTAAGCGAACAAATTGTTTTTTATATTTTTCCAACACTTCGTTAAATTACTAATTATAAATACGAGATAAAACATTGATAATCAATAATATAATTACTAATTATTCATTACTCATTGCTAATTGAACGAAGTGTTAGATTATCAAATGTTTACAAAAAATCATATACCGCAAATGTAGGACTATTTTTATTTTGTACAAAATTTTTGACAAAAAAAAGTCTCGGAAAAATCCGAGACAATTTTTGCTGCTTGTCGATAGAAATATTACATTTGTTAAAAACCCCCTACAGTCGCAACAATGAAATGCTTCCGGTCTAATAATTATGCAGCCTTTTATTTATCAATACTTCGTTACATTTTTGTAATCGCCTTATAATTAGTAATTTGCTGTGCAACATTTTGATTATCAGCAATATAATTGTTAATTGCTCATTACTCATTGCTAATTGAACAAAGTATTGTTATATTTCACGTTTTGTTATTTTTTGTTCATCTCTATTTGCTAAATTATCTACAGAATTATATAATTTAATTATTTCTGTTTTAACATTCGATTCTTTTTTATCAGTAAGTTTAAAAGTTAAGATTATTTCATCGGTTTCTAAATGTTTGGGAACTACATAAAAGTAATTGAGTGTAGCACGATGAGTATTATCGTCAAATAAATGATTAATTTCACAATCGAGGTTCTCGCCTTGAATACTTGGTATGATTTCAAATTGCAGAAGTTCTTCGTGCGATTTCAATTGAATAGAATACACATATACACTATTATTCGGTAAATCCGTATTTTTTTCAAATTCAATATACGGACTACCGATTTTAATCACCTTTTCTACATTCATCGTATTAAAAGCAACAAAAATTATCAATAGTATTAATCTGCTCGATTTCATTTAATTAATATTTGTTATTTATTAAAATAATCTAAGACAAATTTAGATAAAAATTTTAATATAAAACAAATATTTTTTGCAAAAAATAGTGTCTTTAAGTAAAAAACTATTTTTTTTAGTACACTATTTGATATAATTGTTAATTATTGTGGTTATTTAAAGTGTTAGTTTAACTGGAATTATTGCTACTTTGTAATCTCAATAATTTTATTTATAGAGGTTTATAAAAAAAATAATAAAAAAATGTCATTTTTTTATTACAATTTTAAGGGGTTAAAATGTCGTTATATTCTTTGTTGTTGTTTAAAATACTGATAGCCATGTTTATAAGCTCGTCATCAGCAAGTTTATGCTCAACTACGCCTTTTTGAAAATAATATCGTTTTATTATCTCTAAATTTAGCATGTTTTTTATCTGTTTTTCAAAGAATATTATGTCATCTTTTGCCGAATGGGATAGACTTTTCTTCAATGATGCAATTTCTGCTTTTGCTTTATCGTAATATCCTTCTTTTTTGGCAACTTTTGATAATTGTTCTACTAATTTATCGGTTTCTGTTTGATATTTTATGTTTTTCGACATTGCAAATTCTACAAACTTATTAAAACTTTCTTGGCTAATATTAAAGCTTTTGGCACTGTCAATTGTTGGGTGAGTTGCTGCATATTTTGTTGCAAAATCAAAAATAATCATATTTTCATACAAATATCTACTAATCGGACTATTTTCTTTTTTTGCTATTTTTTTGTCGGGTTTAATGCCGCCTCCATCGTACACAATTCTGCCGTTAAGTGTCTTAAATTCAGATATTAAGCTGTCAGGAACATAGCCTACACTTCCATCAGCGTTTCTGTGGCTGTAATCTAATGCTTGTATGCATCTTCCGCTCGGAATGTAATATTTGGCAGTGGTAATTTTCATTTTGGCATTATAGCTTAAATCTTTGGTAGTTTGCACCAAACCTTTGCCAAAAGTTCTGCCGCCTATTACTACGGCGCGGTCGAGGTCTTGCAGCGCACCCGATACTATTTCGGCTGCCGATGCAGAATTGCTGTTTACCAAAACCACAATGGGAATTTCAGTATCAACAGGTTTGTCATGAGTTTTAAATGTGCTGTTTGAGGTTTTTAATTTACCTCTTGTGCTTACTACAAGCGTTCCTTCTTTTACAAATAAACTTACAATTTTTACAGCCTGAATAAGCAATCCTCCCGGATTATTGCGTAAATCAATAATTAATTTTTGTGCATTTTTGTTTTTTAAATTCAACAATGCTTCTTTCATCAGTGTGTAGGCATCGTTAGAGAAACCGGAGAGTTTTATATAACCCGTTTGGTCTGACAACATGTCGTAATAATCAACACTTTTGTTTACAATTCGCGCTCTAACAAGGCGTTTTGTGTAATTTTTGTTATCCGATGCTCGGTACACACCTATTTCAATTTCTGTGTCGGGCATTCCTTTTATTAGCTCACTTACTTCGTCATAATTTTCTGAATTTGAGGTCTTTCCGGCTACTGATGTTATAATGTCTCCAACTTTTAAACCTGCTTTGTGTGCAGGATAGTTTTCAAATATTTCATCTATTACAACTTGCTTATCGCGTAAACGCATTATTGCACCAATTCCGCCATATTGTCCGGTTGTCATTAGTCTAAATTCTTCCATTTGCGACTCAGGATAATACACCGTGTAAGGGTCAAGTGTTTTTAGCATGTCTTTTATGCCTATATTCATTCTTTTTTCTACATCTATTTTGTCCACATAATACAAATCTAAATCGCGCATTATGTCGTAGAAAATTTCCATATTTTTTGCCAATTTAAAATTATTGTCGTCATTAAAAGATGTGAAAATAATTAATACAGACAAAATTGCTACTAATGTGGCAATATTTTTATTTCTCTTTACAAATTTAAAAATAAACATAAGGTATGGTTTTTATTTAACTATGCGAATTGAGAGTTAAAAGTTTAAAAGTGAAATTTAAAACATCATTAATTTAACTTTTAATTTTTCATTCTTCATTCACATTATCTGTTAGACTTCAAAAATCATGCTAAGATTTTGGGGTTTATTAGCTTGAATATTAAGTGTAAACTCCTAAGTGGTAAGAAAATTCAGCAATAATATCGCTGCAAGCATTTACAATAAAACGAAACTGACATTGCTGATAAAATTGATTTATTTACAAATTATTTTTTTGGCTTTTAGCTTTTTGTCTATGGTAAGTATAATTTCATCGTAAAAAAGACCAGAGGCTAACAGCCAAAAGCATATTAAACAAGTGCCCAATTAAATAGTATTGAGCACAATATTCTGATTATTAATCTTTTAATCCTTTATTTTTTCAACCTCTTCGGCAGGAACAGCCCAAACGGCAGCAGTATCAGACTCCACAATCGGACGTTTTATAAGTCGCGGATTTTCTACCAAAATATCTATCCACTCGTCGTTTGTAAGTTCCATGCCTTTATACTTTTTCTTATACAATTCTTCGTGTGTGCGCACCATTTCAAAAGCGGTTTTTCCCAATTTATTTAGGATATTTGTCAGCTCTTCCTTGGTCAATGGATTTTTCAAATATTCAATTACTTCTACTTCAATTGATTTGTCCTTTAAATACTGTAAAGATGTTCTACATTTTGAACATCTGTTGTTGTGATAAAATTTTAACATATTGATTTTTTTTAATTTAGTTATGGTGTGTAAACTCATCAAAAATAAGTTTAACCGCAACAAAGGTATAATTTTTTTATTTTTACACAAAAAAATGTAATTTTGTCAGCCAAACGTTTAAAAAATTACGAATTAAAAATTACGAATTACGAAGAGCAAAAAAATCTCAATTAAAAAAACGATGAAAAAGCAAAAAATAAATACAAAGAGGCAAAAAACGAAAAAAAACGAGCAACAAAGCACTGATTTTTTGCAAAAAATAGATAATTATTTAGAACCAAAGATGAATATAATTTTTTGGGCGTTGTTCATTGTTTCTCTTTTGTTTACCTTTTTGCTCTTGAATTTACAAGTTAGCGTTGGCGGCGACGATTCGCAATACATTATCAGAGCCTACGATTTTATTAAAGAATTCAAATATCCTGCTTTTCAAGGACCGCTATATCCTATGTGCTTGGGTGTTTTCGTAGGCGTTTTTGGTGTTAATTTATTTGTGTTGAAAATGGTGTCTGCTATTTTTATGGCAATGCAGCTTTGGTTGTTCTATAAGGTTTTTAAAGAGCATATTAGCTCACTTGTAATGCTTGCCGTTTTGCTTGTTTTATCAATAAATGCCAACATACTTTTTTATGGCGGGCAAACCTATTCCGAAGCAATGTTTTTATTCGTGCAAATGCTGTTTATTTTATATTTTTTCAAACATTTCATTGCCAAAACCATTGAAACAGCCACCACAAAACAGCAACTCGTAAAACATTTAGTTTTAGGTTCAATAATTCTTGCATTAGGATTAGTAAAAAGTATTGGATACGCCGCATTTTTTGCCGTAATTGCTTATTTTTTGTTAGAAAAACGTTGGAAATCAGTAGCTTATAGCATTGTCGGATTTTTTACGGCATTTGGTCTTTGGAAATTAATAAAAATAATACTTTGGCATAGTAGCAGCCTTCAATTTGGAAGTCAAGCAGCCACATTATTGCAAAAAAATCCTTACAACGCCTCACAAGGACAGGAAACTCTCTGGGGATTTTTAGAGCGATTTGCACACAATACAAATGCCTATTTATCGCGTCAATTTTTACATATTTTAGATTTTAGAGACCTTTCAAAAGTGGCTAATGGAGCAATAATTACTTTGCCGCCGGTACTTTGGTTTGCAATTATTGTGGTGGCATTAATAATTTACACCTTTATAGTCAGCCTAAAAAGTAATAAATTTTTAAAGTTCACCGTAATTTATTTGTCAATGGTTATGGGAATAACTTTCGTGATATTGCAAACAATTTGGGAGGGACCTCGATTAATGATTGTTTTCTTTCCGCTGCTAATTTTGGTATTATATTCGGGAATTTATCATTTATTTAAAATAAAAAAATTGCGGATTATACAATTTCTGCTTCCTTTATTGATATTCGTCGTATTTTTAACAAATTTTAAGACAACGGTGGTTAAAATAAAAGGTAATCAGAAAATTTTTGCTCGTCATTTACGGGGCGATATTACTGCCGGCATGTCGCAAGACTGGCGAAATTATGTGAGAATGTGTAAATGGTCAGCCAAAAATGTGGCAAAAGACAAAAAAATAGCCTGTCGTAAACCCGGAATTGCTTTTATTTACACCGGACGACGATTTCATGGTATTTATAATGTGCCGACAAAAAATCCCGACACCTTAGTTAATAATTTGTATAAGCGAAAAATTGACTACATTGTGATGGCGAATTTGCGAAAATACGAAGCGAGTAAAACAAAATATACGATAAACACAATTTTACGTTATCTCTATTTTATTCAAGCAAAATATCCCAACATTGTAAGTGGTGTTCAGCAAGTTGGCAGCGATGAACAGGCATTTTTATATAAAGTTAATTATCCTGAACATATTGTGGTAAACGAGTAAATTTTATGAAAAATAATTAGCTATGGTGAAAAGTGCTTGCTTTTCTAATTTTTCATTCTTAATTCACATAAATTTGTCTTTTATTGAAATAATATTACCTTTGTAGCCTGTATTTAGTAATTTATTAAATTACAGAGTTTAAGTAAAAATTTTAACCATTAAAAAAAAAATAATGCAAACAATTAATTTTAACAACGACATTAGCTATAACGATAACAAGCCGGCAATTAAATTGATGTTGGAAACAGATAGCACCAAAGAAATTAGAATACTAATGAAAAAGGGGCAAAGTATGAAAGAGCATAAAACTGCCTATCCGATAGTAGTTCATGTGCTTTCCGGCAAAATCGACTTTAATGTAGAAAATAAATTATACGAATTTAGCGCAGGAGCAGCCATCGGGCTTGACAGCAATGTGCCTCACAGTTTATTTGCACAGGAAGACAGCATGGTGCGATTAAGTTTAGCAAAACAAGACAGTGTAAAAAGAGTAATAGGAGTGGTTGAATAGTTTAGCGTATCAACACTTCGTTAAATTTCGTAATAGGCTGATAATTAATGTTTTGTAACGCAAATTGTTTTTTTTTTGCAAAATCTTGATTATCAGTAATATTATTGTTAATTGTTCATTACTAATTGCTAATTGAATTGAACGGATAGTGTTAAAAATGAGTACATATACTACACATAAATTAGATTTAAAATGTTTTAATTCTTCATCATCATTTTTACAAAATAATGATAGCATAAAATCACATACAACAAGTGTTGCAGGTAAAGAAACAGCTTTGGTTGAACAATCAACCTTGAACTTTCAATTTACCGATTCCCTCTTTTTTATATTATTAATTTTAACCACAATTATTGCTTTCGTGAAAATTTCGGGGAGGCAATATTATCAGCGCATTTCAACTTCGGTGATAAGTTTTGCCTATTCCAATTCGTTTATTCGCGAAAAAAACCTTGCTTACAACCTTTACAATGTTCTTCTGATGGTAGTTTTTTTCATCAGTTCTGCTATGGTTCTTATCACTTTTTCTGATTATTTTAAACTACATCATTTTTTTGAAAGCAACTGGTTGCGGTTCTTGGTTAGTTTCGTTTTTTTAATAGTTTTTTTTGCTTTTCATACATTCGGATACTACATTTTAAGCGTAGTTAGCGAAAAAAGAGTCATATTTAAAAAATACATATTTTTTCTTTTTAATGTTCTAAGAATTGTAGGAACAGTTAATGTTTTTTTATTATTCGGAGCCATTTTTAGCGAAAATATTATACAAAGCGTATTTGTATTTCTGATTGTAACTATATGTATTATTGCATATTTGCTTAGATTGCCACGAATAATTTTTCTTTTTTCCGAAAATAGATTTTCATTATATTATATGATTTTATACTTTTGTGCCCTCGAACTAATACCAATCTTGTTATTATTCAAATTTTTTAGTAATAATTTAGCGTAAAAAACTAAGTTTTTATTACAATAAATTTTTAATAATAACCGGTAGATTGTAGTTGGGTTAGATTAAATTTTAACTAAAACAAAGAGGTGTGCAGATAAAGAAAATTCTTGTTTCTCAGCCCGAACCGGAAAATGGCAAGTCGCCATATTATGATTTTGCTAGGAAAATGGAGGTAGATGTAGATTTTGTACCTTTCATTGAAGTTCAAGGTTTGTCGGCGAAAGAGTTCCGAAAGCAAAAAATAAACATACTTGATTATTACGGTGTGTTTTTCAATAGTAGAACATCAGTAGATCATTATTTCAGAATAGCTAAAGAAATGAAGATTACGGTTCCCGAAACGATGAAATATTTCTGTATGAATGAAGCAACAGCTTTTTACTTGCAAAAATATATTGTTTATAGGAAACGTAAGATTTTCCATGGCAATGGAAAATTTGAAGATTTGGTAGAAATGTTGAATAAACATAAAAAAGGTAGGCTTTTGTTACCCTTGTCAGAAAATCACAGACAAGATATTCCTCGTAGTTTACGAAAGTATAAATTGAGATTTTCAAAAGCAATACTTTATCGAACTGTGGTCAGCGATTTGTCGCATTTAGCAAATGTAAATTACGATTTATTAGTGTTTTATAGCCCATCAAGCATAAAATCGCTTTTACAAAATTTCCCTGATTTTGAACAAAAAGATACAAAAATAGCATCATTTGGTGCAAGCACTGCTAAAGCCGTTAAAGATGCCGGTTTAAGATTAGATATTCAAGCTCCAATGCCCAAAGTGCCGTCTATGACAATGGCTATTGAAAATTTTATAGATAAAAACAGCGAATAGAATAATAAGAATTGCTATATTTCGTGTTTAGTGGCTTTCAATTTTTAGCTTGAATATAATAGTGTTTCAAGTATTTAAGTTATACTTTAACTTATTGTTTCGATTTCGCCATAATTTATGTTCAATTCGTTGAATATAATACGCTGTAAATGAGTAATATAGCAATTCTTTTTTATATTTGTAATTTATAAAATTTCTGCTCTGTTTTCACTGAATATTATTTGAAAAGTGTATAAATATCCAAAGTCTGAAAAGCTGTGTAGTCGAAAAATTTTAGAACAATTAGTAAAATCTAAAAATATAATTTCCGTATTTCCACTAAAAGTTTACTGGCTTCAAACTGATTTGCCCGAAGGTATGCCCGTTCAGTCGGCAGTGTCGGTGGCAAAACGAAAATTTAAACGCGCTGTTCATCGCAACCTGCTAAAACGTAGAATGAGAGAAGCTTTTCGACTTAACAAGTTCGTGCTATACGAACATCTTAGAAATAGCAACAAACAAATTGCTTTGCTTATTGTTTATAGTGATGTTAAAATATTGCAATACAAGTATATAGAGCAAGCAATGACCGAAATAATAGCTAAATTAAATGAGTTAAATCTTGATTCGTGTCAAGATTTAGATGGCTAAACGCATTTAATTTTTTTATACATCTTCTTTTGACCTAATCGCCTTTTGTAAAATAAGTATTAGCGCAACTTTTTTGTGCAATATTTAACTCATTTAGCTATATTTTTTTTAGGAATTGTAGCAAAAAATCTGCACAAAATCAGGCGAATTAATCCCTATTAAAGTCTCAATAATTGGTTGTTATTCTCTATTGTGAGTTGCTCGTTCCTTATTATTCACTATAAAATTATAAACAAATGAGAACAACATTCACTTTTTTACTTCTTCTAACTGCAATTTTTGCAAATGCTCAAAAAAAGATAAATTTTCATGCCGAAACCGACACTATTGCTTTGGGCGACAGCGTTTTATTATCGTGGAAAATTCAAGATTTAAATAAAGTAGAACACATTAGAATAAAAAAAGTAAAAGACAGTTTGCCACCCGAAGGCAGCCTCTATGTGAAGCCCACACAGTCGATGAAATATTATTTGCAAGTGGTGCTTAAAAACAACAAACGCAAATATACAAAACGAGTAGTTGTGAATGTGGTAAAACCCGAAATTGTTGATTTTCGAACTACAAAAACTGTAAATACCGACGAGGATAGCACCACAATAGTGTGGAAAACCAAAAATTGCGATAAAATTTTGCTCAACAATAAAATTCCTCTTAAACAATCGGGCGAGTTATCATTTTTATTCGCTACCGACACAGTTTTAAGCTTGACTATCTACAACAAAAATAACATTAAAGTAGAAAGAAAGCTCAACATTCCCATAAAAAAAATTGAATTTATAAAGGGAAAACACACCATTGTAAGGAGCGACACTCTTAAACTTCGTTGGTCGTTTAAAGACTGCAAAAAAGTACGCATAAAAGGTCTTAATAAAAAATTTAAATCCGCTGATAATGAGATTATTATACCTAAAAAAGACACGATGCTTGTGTTTCAGGTTTTCCGCAATAATGGCAAAACAACTTTATCGTTTTTTGACGTAAAAGTAAAGCCGGCAGTTAAGAAATTTTATGTATCGAAATACATATATAAAAACTCCACAGGTATTGTAAAATGGAATGTGCTTGATGGATTTAGAGTGCGTTTAGATGTTGGCGATTCTGTAATAACTCGCCAAAATGGAAGTTTACAAATTCCGCCGGATACTAGCAAAAAATATACTTTAAAGGTTTACAGTCGCAATAATGAAGAGGTTTTTCATAGAACAGGCAAGGTTTCTTCAATTATTTCGCCAATTAAGTATTTTAATGTTCCATCAGAAGCTATTGTAGGTGTGCCCAATACTATTCAGTGGAAAGTCGATAAACCATTTGTTGTAAGAATTGAAGGCATTGGCTCAAATTTAGCTAATATAGGAACAATGGAAATTGTACCTTTTGTAGAGGTAAAATACAGGCTTATAGCATCTAATCCAAAAGGTGGCGATGTTGATACTCTTGAAAAATTTATGAAAGTGGTAAAAAGACGTACATTTGTTAATAAAGTCGTTGATGTGAAAGATATGAACAAAAATGATGAACTTAATTTTGAAATTTTTGCCATTGATGAGAGTAAATATCCCGATGAAGTTAAATTGTATATTATGGCAGTTGATAAACATGGCAATTTCATAAAAGGACTTACAAATTATAGCAAAAAAAAGCAAAAAAAATTAATTAAAGAATTAGTTGATATATCAAGTGGTAAAAAACAGAAAATAAAAGATTTTACATTTAAAGAATTTCAAGAAAATATAAGCTATCCTTATGATATTTCGTTGGCGTTAGATTATAGCGGTTCCATGTATGGTCAGGTTAGCGATTTGGAAAAGGCAGTAGAGACATTTGTTAAAAACAAAGATGATAACGACCATGTTGCTGTATCTCGTTTTGACCATCGTTTTATTAATATTTCTGATTTGGAAACAAACAAGGATAGTTTGTTGCAAAGGCTGTCGAAAAACGGAATGGATAGTCTTGGAGGAGGAACGGCGTTGTATGCCGGAGGCGATTTTGCAATGCAAGCCAACAAAGGTTCTAAAAATAATAAAGTGCTGATTTTGTTCACCGATGGCATGGAAAATTCTTCAATGACTTATTATTCACAGTATGCTTTTTCGGCAACTACTTTGGCAAAAAAAGCAAAAATGGCAGGGGTTACAATTCATGTTATAGGTTATGGTAGTGGTGTGAATAACAATGTGTTACAAAAATTGGCATATACCACAGGAGGAAATTTCTACAAATTGCAATCGGCAGGCGATATTAATGCCGTTTTCAGGGAACTACCCATTATTTTCAAACATTTTTACGTAGTAACTTATAAACCTGTGGTGAAAAAAGGCAAGCATTCTGTGAAAATGGTTTACAACAACTTGCAAGGTCAATATGTGAGTGTGCAAACCAATTATCAGGTGGGCGATGATTTTACTATTAGCGAAGTTATGCCCGGTTATGAAGACACATACTGGGTGAAAGCTGCACAAAGCGTTAATAAAAGCCCTATTTCGGTGCCGCAAGCCATTGCTTTTTTCGATTTTAACAAAACTGACCTAAAAAATCGTTACAAAAAATCGCTCGAAACATACATTACATTTTTAAATAGTGATAAAAATTCGTCTATCATTATAATGGGGCACACTGATATGAAAGGCACCGACAAATATTGCGAAGAATTGGGGCTAAAACGTGCCGAAACCATTAAAAAATATTTTGAAAGCAAAGGCATTGACGGCAGTCGTGTTCACACATTTTCTTATGGCAAGAGCGAGCCTATTTGGTATCCGGAAGATGCCAAGTGGAAAGCCGACGAAAATAGACGTATTGAGTTGTTGATTGTAAATTAATTTTGTTTCGGTTGCTATACTTTGGTTTTTAGCTTTTGGTAAATCTATGCTTAATAGGCTTTAAATCAGAGAAATAATGATGTTTTAATTACAGTAAAAGTTTAAATCATTTAAATATCTGAATTACAAGTTTAAAAAAAACGTGTAAAAATCATTCTTAATTCTTAATTTTTCATTCTTAATTTTCATTAAATATTAACACTTTCTAATATGGAAAAAATGCCTATCAAATCGTGGGCAAACGACGACCGTCCGAGAGAAAAATTGTTAACGAAAGGAGCTGGCAGTTTGTCTGATGCCGAAATAATTGCAATACTAATAGGTTCGGGAAGTCGCAACGAAACAGCGGTGGAATTGGCGAAACGAATTTTGCAAAGTGTTGATAATAACCTGCATGAATTAGGCAAGCTGTCGATTAACGAATTAACTAATTTTAAGGGAATTGGCGAGGCAAAAGCCATTTCGGTTGTGGCGGCATTAGAGCTGGGAAAACGCCGAAAAATGTCGGAAATATTGCACAAACCGAAAATTCAGGCAAGCAAAGATGTGTTTGAAATATTTTCGGCTCTTTTGTGCGATAAACCACACGAGGAGTTTTGGTTGTTGTGTTTAAACAATGCCAATAAAATTATCGAAAAGCGAAAAATCAGTCAGGGCGGAACAGCAGCAACATCATTTGATGTAAAATTAGTTGCCAAACATGCCATCAATAAGTTGGCATCCGGCATTATTTTGTGCCACAATCACCCGTCGGGAAATAAGCAACCTAGTGAAAATGATAAGGTTATTACTACCAAAGTAGAAAAAGCAGTAAAATTGTTTGACATAAAATTATTAGACCACGTAATTGTAACCGATTCTGATTATTTTAGTTTTGCCGATGCCGGAATGCTGTTTCCTCTCTGATTTTTTTAAGAAAAAATATTTTAAATTGGCTTGTTTTTTTATTTTAACTTTTTGCAGCTAATAGTGGTTCTTTGTGCAAAAAAAGTAACGAAATATGAATAAATTTTTGTCATTTTTTAAGAAATAAAAACAATTTAAATAAGTTCTTTATCAATATATTAAGTGTTGCCATTTTTATTTTATATATAAATTTGAAATGTTAATATTTTAAATTTTATATAATTTTTGTACTTTTGTAAACTAAACATGTCTTGCGGCAAGGCGTTAGCTGTAAAAAAGTCGGCAGCATAATCTTTGATGTTTTTGCTATTATTAAATTTTCGGCTGTTAGTCTTTTGCCTTTGGCAGTTGCTTTGATTTACCTGTGGTAATAAATAATTTATGTTGAAAATTGGCACTGATTTTGAGCTTATTTTTGTCGTATATTTGTGTTTCGTGGTGAAAAAAATGCGCCTAATATTTAAGCATTTGTGGCAATCGTAAAGCGTATTTGTATTTATTAGCAGATAGTTTTTACTTAAATTAAAGTATTGTTTATTAAGATTATAGTGCGAAATACATTTATCAACACTTAATTAAATTATGAATTAGAAATTACGAAGTAACATATTCATTATCAGTGATATAATTGTTAATTAAACGAAGTGTTAAATATAAGAACTAATTATTTTGAGAACCTAAACATTAACAAATAAAAATATAAAAATTGTGGAACTTGGTAAATATATAAAAGAAATATTGATAGATAGGGGAAAAGTTATTGTTCCGGATTTGGGAACTTTTGAAAAAGCAACTATTCCTGCACGGATAAATAAAAAAACAGGAGAGATGCTGCCTCCTGAACCGAATATACTTTTTGACGACAGTAGGTTTATTTCCGACAATATTTTTTGTCATTATATCGGAAAAGACCTTAAAATTACAACGAGTGAAGCCGCACAAAAAGTTGAGAAACAAGTTAAAGTTTGGCTTTCTTTGTTGAAGGCAAACAAAAAAGTTGCAATAAATGGTTTAGGATATTTGCAGCGAACAAAAGATAAAAAAATCGTTTTTCATGCAAATATTGATGCTGATAATTTCCCCGAATTTTATGGATTATCAGCCATAACTGTATCTAAAAAAGAACCGGGAAGCGGTGTGTCGGCTACAAAAGTAGCAGCTGTAAAGCAAACAAAAAGCAAGGCATCTAACAAAAAAGTGCAGAAAAAGGATAAAAAAGATAAAAAAGAAAAAAAGGAAAACAAGCGGAAATGGCGTTTTTTGTTTTTCCTAATACCTGTGCTTATTTTAATTGCTTTGGCTGTTTGGAAATTCGATTATGTTAAGGAGGGTTCTAACAAGGTTGTTGATTATTTCTCTGGAATGAACAGCGAAAAGAAAGCCGAATTGGAAAATAAAAGAATACAAGATTCTATAAAAGTAGCACAAGCCGAAGCTGAACGAATTAGGCAAGATAGTATTAAGAAGCAGCTCGAAAAAGAAAAGGCAGAAGCAGAAGCCATTTTGCAGAATTACAAAATTGTAGATTCTAAAACCAATGGTTCTGTAAAACCAACATTAGCAGATTTGGAATCGGCAAGTAAAATACATATTATAGCCGGAAGTTTTTCGAGTAAAGTTAATGCCAAGCAGGAGCGTTTAAGATTACAAAATTTAGGTTTTGAAAACGCAAAAGTGTTACCCGCTAACAATAGACTATATCGAGTAAGCATTGATTCTTACGATGACGTTAAAGCGGCTGTAAAGGATTTTAAAATGATAAAAACCAAAGACAGTGCATTAGACGTTTGGATTTTACTTGATTAGTATTTTCCAAGAAATGAGTTTTGTTTTTTATTCCCTCTGTATAATGCAAATTACAGAGGGAATTTTATTACAAAACTGATTTTTCAATTAGCAATTAATAATGAGTAATTAGCAATTATATTGCTGATAATAAAGGTTTTGTATAATAAAAGTCTGTTTCAAAATATTATCCAATAATTAATAATTTGCAATTTTACGAAGTAATTTTTAACTCTTAATTTTTAATTCTTCATTCTTAATTAAAAATGGTATTACCGGCAATTCCTAATTTTATAACAAAACTATTTCCGGCATTATTGTGGAAAATGCCCAATAACGATAATGTTATATATTTAACTTTTGACGATGGTCCGGTTCCGGAGGCTACACCTTGGGTTTTAGATTTGTTAGAAAAATATAACATTAAGGCTACATTTTTTTGTGTTGGCGATAATGTTAGAAAATATCCCGATATTTACAAACGCATTTTAGAACAAGGTCATTCGGTTGGTAATCACACATTTAATCATGTTCACGCATTCAACACTCCTCCTGATGTTTACTACGAGAATATAATAAAAGCATCGAATTATATTGATTCAAATTTATTTAGACCACCACGTGGTTTTATACGCAAATCACATCATAAATTATTAAAAAACAAATATCAAGCAGTAATGTGGACAGTTTTGAGCGTGGATTACGACAAAGATGTGGCGGTGGAGAAGTGTATAAAAAATGTGGTTTCAAATGTCAAACAGGGTTCTATAATCGTTTTTCACGATTCCATAAAAGCATGGAAAAATATGCACTTGGCATTGCCCGTAGTGTTAGACAAATTATTAGAACGAGGTTTTAAATTTGCAGCTTTACCTTATAGTAAACTGTGAAAGCAAATGAATGTGTGTACCCCAACGATTTTATAAACTTGTTGGGGTACAAATGCAAATTAAGAATGATTTTTACGCGTTATTTTTTTTGTAAAATAATATAATTTAACAGCACAACACACAAATATTTATAATATGTGTGTGTTTGTTAAAATATTGCATAAGAGAGTTTTACAATAAAATTAGTCATAAATCCCGTTAGTTTATACTTGTGAGCACGTTTCATTTGCAAAACATAAGGATATGTAACATTTGTAAAATTATTGTTAAAATCAACAAAATAAATGCTCATGTTTCCGTCAAGCATTGTGTACGATAAATTTGACGAAAAATGTAGTCTAAATCGTGGATTTATATAATAATTAAGGTTAAAATATCCTCCCATGTTAAAAGCAGTGGCATCAAACATAAGGTCGTTGCCTAAATCCTCAGCTTCAAATGTTTTTAAAAACTTCACTCGATAACCCATATTTAGTTCAGTTCTTGTGTTGGGATAGTAAGCAACACCATGATTTAACCCAAACTGAATTTTAGGCACTTTAATATCACGCCTTCTTTGGAAATCAACAGTGTAATTACCATTCATAAAACCGCTATACAGTGATGCTTTCATCAAATGTTGCCAATATAAATTCAGGGGCTTTTGGTGTACAAATTCTAAACCTCCATCAAATGCAAACATTTTGTTTTTAGTGTCAAGCATGCTGACTGACGGGTTTAAATTATCCCTTGTTTTATGAAACCAATAGGTGTATGCCGGCACTGCTACCAACGCAATTCGTGTTCCGCTCAATCTGGTTTGCATATATCCGTAACTCCATATATCATTTAGATTCATAAAATATTTAGCATCAGCTTTGTTAACATAATTATTAGCTTGCAAAAACGAGTCAAGTTGTTCAATTTCAGCTATATTGCGTAGCCGTAAATCAAAGAAACGTTGATTATGAAGTTCAGCTATAAAATTTGCAAGTTTGGTAATTTCTTCGTTGTTTTTCTCTGATTTTAACCTGCTTTGTTTTTTCAAAGTTTCCACAATATATAAAGCATGTCGCGCATCTTGTACCTGCATAATTCTGCCACGTCCAAACTTAATACCTAATTGCATTTGAGCATTATGAACATTCATATTCCAATCCACATCAGTTTTTGAGGGCGATTTTTCATCAATTTCTTTTACTCTCCTCAGGTTATAATGAAAATTTGGAGCTAACTCCACAAAAAACTTGGGTACAAAATAAAACCTGTCATTTCTCCTTAATCGAAAATCTAAATCCAATGTGTTATCCTTTTTCGTATTAGTTTTATTGTTCAGCTCCTTTTTTGTTGTAGAAAAAGTTGGTACACAGTAAATCTTAATTTTTGATTCTGCTTCATGTTTTTCTTTATATAAAAAATCAGAATACAACATATTAAGATTGCCATTAAATACACTTTTTTTATTTTTAAATATTTGAGAAATTGCTTGGGTTTCGTCTTTTTGGTTATTGTTGCTTCCATTTAACCCAAATGATGTTACAAGCATTTTTCTTTTTAAATTAGGCAGTTTGTAATCAGCCAATTTAAAACTATCTATTTGAGCATTTGCCAGAAATGCAAAACTCAATAGAATTACATTTAATTTAATTTTTAATTTTTTCATCTGTTTGTGTTTTTTTAATGTTTTCAGACCCCAAAGTTTCAAAAAACTTTTAGGTCTTTACTAGTCATCTGTTACTTATACCCCAATAATCCAACAGCTTGTGCTGTTTGTCAGGGTGTCATATCGTCATTTGTCATTCTTAATTGCTATTTTTTTTACAATTTTCTTAACACAGTGTAAGCCGCTTGATTATGTTTGCGTTTAAATTGATTTTCTGTATCTGTAATTTTGTCGGGTCCGTATATTCGGTCGTCATCATGAATAACAAACAAAGTGCTGTCGTTCATAATGGTTATTCCTTCAGCCTTGTGTGCAAAATGTACCGGTTTTCCTTTGGCGTTTAGCACCAATTTTGGAGCATCGTTTTTTCGCAATTTATCAAGACTTATTGTCCACAAATAAGCTCCTATATCCTTACTTTTATCGCCCAATTCGTATGAAGTTAGCATGTAGAGTTGCTTGTCGAATTTGTTGTATTCAATGCTGCTTACTCCCAATTTTTTACCTGCTATTAGCTTTTCGTAATCACTTGATTTATAGTCTAATATTAGTTTCGTAGCAGTAGTTTTAAGTTGAATCCTATCGTTTGTGAATTCATAAGGAATAGCAATAATTTTTATGCTGTATTGAAACTTTTCGTAAGATTTGCCGTATTCTCTTACTGCAAACAAAAGTGTGTCGGTAGGAATAGCTGCTATTCCCTCTATTTTAAAATAAGGAACACCATCTTTGTAATTTTTTGTGTCAATTACGCTTGCAAAAACTTTGCGTAGAAATTTAGAACTTGTTGCTGATGTCTCATTTTTTTTGGTAATTAATTTGGGCGAATTTAGAGCATTTGTTTGCCAATAATAAAGACAATTGTATGTATCCCATTTATCATTTTTTGTTTTTATTCTATCAAATCCTGTGCTTAAAAATATAAATTTATAATTTGGCGAAATACTAAAATCTTCAAATTTTCTACCTTTTATTAAAATACTATCATTCAAATACTTTAATTCACTTAATTGAAGTGAATTATTAATTGTAGTTTTAAATACTGCTGCTGAATTTGGCATATTTTTATCATTTGCCACATATAGAGTATCGTTAAAGAAAACCACCGCCGATGGTTCACACACTAAGGGTTTCCCCGATTTTTTTACCAATGTATCACAAAAGCACTCAAAAGTATTTGTTGCTACTTTTGCATATACTGTTTCTGCTTTTTTATCCTTGCATGAGTAGAATAAAATTAGCATTGCTGCTGAAAATAGAATTGTTAATTTTTTCATTTGTGTAATATTTAGTATGTTGTTAAAAACAATAGATAATTATTATTTCGAGAGAAATATTAAAGTAAAATTTTGCCTGTTTTACTTAGCCTTTATTTGATTTTGTGTGTACCTATTTCGGCTTTCTAAGCTAATAATTATTTGAGCTTAGTTTGTGGATAATTTTAGTTTGCAAATATAAAGTTTTTTATTCTATAAAATTGTATTTTGTATTTTTTTTTTGCAACTCAAAAAGTTGATTTATTGTATATATAGAGCATACGCATATTTTTTATTGCCAACTACAATCGTTTAATTTTAAATTATCTAAAATATTTTTGTGCTAACGTGTATATTTAGGCAACTTTTGAAGTATGTCGTTTTTTTGTCTGTAAATATTTGTTTATTAGCGATATATCGGTTTGTGCTGTGCTTTTTATAAAAAAAATAAATGTGTAAATGTGTGTTAAATGATTATTGTTCAAATCAATTTGGAGTGAACCCAACAAATATCTATCTTTGCGCTGAAATTACAGCTGTTTTTAGGCTGAAAATAAATTAAAATGAGCAAAAAAATAGTATTAATAACGGGAGGACAACGTTCGGGCAAATCGCACTATGCCGAACAAATGGCGTTATCATTATCCGAAAATCCCGTTTATATGGCAAGTTCGCGCATTTGGGACGAAGAACATCGCAAACGCATAGAAATTCATAAAGCCCGACGGAGCAAACAATGGCAAAACATTGAAGAAGAAAAATATTTCAGCAATCATAAAATTACAAACCAAGTTGTGTTGATAGATTGTGTAACTTTGTGGGCAACAAACTTTTTTTTCGATTTAAAAGCCAATGTGCAGCAAAGTTTAACATCATTGAAACAAGAATTTGACCTTTTTACCCAACAAGAAGCAACTTTCATATTCGTAAGCAATGAAATTGGAATGGGCGAAATGTCGATGAATGAAAATCAGCGCAAATTTGCCGATTTACAAGGCTGGATAAATCAATATATTGCCCAAAAAGCCGACGATGTGTACCTTATGGTAAGCGGCATTCCGCTAAAAATTAAATAAAATTACAAACATTAGGCAAAAAATCTAAAAGCCTAAATTAATTACACAATAATATGATAAAATTTAAAATACAAAAACCGGAAAGCGAAGTAAAGAAATATTTGCAAGAGCAAATTGATAATTTAACAAAACCAAAAGGTTCGTTGGGTTATTTAGAAGATATTGCGATGCAAGTTGGCACAATACAACAAAGTTTACACCCTAAGTTGGAGAAGCCTCATCACATAGTATTTGCGGGCGACCACGGAATAGTGGACGAGGGTGTGAGTGCGGCACCCAAAGCTGTAACCTATCAGATGATTGCCAACTTTTGGAACGGCGGTGCAGGCATTAATTTTTTGTGTCGTCAGCATAATTTCAACCTACAAATTGTTGATGCCGGTGTTGATTATGATTTTACTGAAAATCAGTCAATTATAAATGCTAAAATACGCAAAGGGACTCGCAATTTTCTACACGAAGCAGCCATGACAAAAGATGAAATGGATTTAGCAATAGAGCGTGCAGCTGAGCTAGTTCAGTCGATTCACGATAAAGGTTGCAATGTTATTTCATTTGGTGAAATGGGCATTGGAAACACCTCGCCGTCAGCCATTTGGATGCACTATTTTACAGGCATTCCATTGTCGGGTTGCGTGGGTGCAGGTTGCGACCACACTGGCAAAATAGTATCGCACAAATTAGACGTGCTTACACAAGCTCGCGACAATTACAAAGGTGATGATTCTGTTGAAAATATTATGGCTTATTTTGGTGGTTATGAGATGGTTATGGCAGTAGGAGCAATGCTTAAAGCCGCCGAATTAAAAATGCTTGTTATTGTTGATGGTTTTATAATGACCAACTGCATGTTGGCTGCATCAAAACTGTATCCCGCTGTTTTAGATTACGCCATTTTTGCTCATCAAGGCAATGAATCGGGACACAAATTGGTCTTGAAATCACTTAATGCACAGACAATTTTACAACTTGGTTTCAGGTTAGGCGAGGGGACAGGTGCTGTATGTGCATACCCCATAATTGATTCAGCTGTCAGGATGATTAATGAAATGGGAACATTCAAAGAAGTGAAAGTTTCAAAATATTTTTAGATACAGCAGAGCCAAATCACATTAAAAGACATACCTCATAGAACCAGCTACCTCAAAGGTCTATCAGACTTTTGAGGTCTTGTTTGTTCATAATTACCAATTAAGAATTATGAATTAATATTTTGATAAACAATTTGTTCTGGTTTGGTTCTTGATAGTTTGTTAACCCTAACTATACATTGGCAAAGAAAAATAAAAACACTCAGTAAACTTTACATATTTCCTCATTCTCAACTTTTAATTCACACAATTTACTAAGCTATGCTTCACGGACACGGAGACGATATATATAATCAAGCACACGAAATTAAGGCTAATTTTAGTTCAAATGTTCCAAATGTGGAAAAAAATGCGGATTTAATAAATTTTTGGACACAAAATTTGCATTTTATGCACTCATATCCCGAAGCAAATGCCGAATCGTTTGTGGAGGTTTTTGCTGCAAAGCACAAGTTGAACATGCGGCAAATAATTGCCACACACGGAGCAACTGAGGCAATATATTTAATAGCGCAAGCATTTAATCAAAATGTTTCCACTATTTTGCAACCAACATTTGCCGAATATTTTGATTCTTGCAATATTTTTGGTCATCAAATTACACATGTATATAATGAAGACGATTTGCAAAATGTAAAATCAGGCTTGGTGTGGATTTGTAACCCAAATAATCCTACTGGCAGGGTTTACAATTATGATAAATTATTGCAAATAATTGATAAAAATGTAAATATTACATTTATAATTGACCAAACGTATAAATATTTTACAAAAAAGCAAACATTGTCGTATCAAGATGCAGTAAGTCGCGAAAATGTTATTTTAATAGATTCATTTACAAAAAGATATTCCGTGCCCGGCTTGCGACTTGGTTATATTGTTGGTAATGAATTGGTTATAAGGCGTATTTTAGATATTAAACAACCTTGGACTGTTAATCAGTTAGCAATAGAAACAGGTAAATTTTTGCTTAAAAATGAGAATATTATACCTTTAGATGTGGACAATATTTTAGCAAACAGAAGCTTTTTGCAGCAGGAACTTGCAAGTATTTCAAATATAAATGTGTACCCTACTGATACTCATTTTTTTCTTTGTAAGTTGAATAAAATAACTGCACAAAATCTAAAAAAAACATTAATAACTAAGTATGGAATTTTAATAAGAAATGCGGATAATTTCATAGGTTTAGATGAGCATTTTATTAGAATTGCAACACAGAAACAAACTGAAAACGAGTTGTTGGTAGATGCAATGAAACAAAATTTGCATATTGGTAATTTGTAGATTATTGGTATAATGATTTTGCTGCAAATCGGAAGTGAAGCTCTCTTGGGATTTAGTTCTTCATGCCATTTTTGAATACATTTTATAACTCATTGATTATCATTTGTATAATTATTAATTTAAACCCCATGTTTTTAATCTTACCACTCATAATAGGCTATTTGCTTGATAGAATTTTTGGCGACCCTGAATTTTTGCCTCACCCCATTGTTGGCTTTGGCAAAATGATAGCTTTTGCCGAAAAACGGTTAAATAAAGGCAAAAATAAAGTTGTAAAAGGAGCTTTTGTTGCCATTATTTTACCTTTATCTGTATTTCTTATTCTTTTGTTAATCAATATTTTAAGCTATCATTATTTTTATTGGTTTGGTATTGTTTTCAACAGTGTCTGTGTATTTTTTGCACTTTCGGGAAATACGCTTATAAAAGAGGTAAGAGCCGTTTTTGTGGCAACCGACAAGTCGTTGGAAGCTGGGCGACTTCAAATTGCGCGCATTGTTGGCAGAGACACAAGCCAATTGTCGGAGCAGCAAATTAAAACGGCAGCTCTTGAAACATTATCCGAAAACCTGTCAGACGGAGTAATTGCGCCACTTTTTTGGTATCTTTTGGCGGGCGTTCCGGGTATTTTAACCTATAAAATGATTAACACGCTTGATTCTATGGTTGGCTATAAATCAGAGCGTTACAAAGATTTTGGTCGTTGGTCGGCTCAAATTGATGATATTGCCAACTTTATTCCTGCACGGCTGACGGCATTGCTAATGATAATTATTTCGCGCAAATGGTCGGTTTTTGCATTTGTGAAAAAATACAGTCGCAATCATTCAAGTCCTAATTCCGGTTTCCCCGAAGCAGCTTTAGCCGGCATTTTAGATTGTCGATTTGGCGGCGGCAATTTTTATTTCGGCACTTGGGTAGAAAAACCATTTATAGGTGTTAATGATAGAATTATCAATAACGAAGACCTAAATAAATCGCTGAAAATAAATCGTTTTAGTGAATATTTTATGGTCGTTTTGGTGAGTTTGCTAATATTTGCGTTTTATTTTCTTGCACAATAGGCAAACATTAAAATTTGCTCCTAAATTTGGTTTAAAATATAATCATCAATTCGTTTTTTCTCTGTGTCGAAATTAATACCGAGCAACGTTATTGTTTTGCCCTCAATTTGATATTTTTCGGCATATTTTTTATCAATTATTTGCTTTATTGCCTTTTCTGCCGATTGATTTATTTTAAATTCAATTATAAAAA
>PDWI01002181.1_pt1 | contig 29852 bp, 27 predicted proteins | sample 1430891 | NCBI WGS metagenome assembly PDWI01 (sample SAMN01162508, study PRJNA174530) | Oral metagenome, whole genome shotgun sequencing project. | biome: Marine environment; feature: Marine mammal; material: Swab sample of the gingival sulcus; isolation source: swab sample of gingival sulcus... | reverse complement strand
AAGCGAGCAAAGCTGTACGGTTCGGCAAAATCTAGACCGTATGAGTTGACGTTCTGACCGAGCAGCATGACCTCTTTAACGCCGTCGGCCACCAGTTTTTTGACTTCTTCGACAATGTCCTTCGGCAAGCGGCTGCGCTCGCGGCCACGCGTATAGGGCACAATGCAAAAAGTGCAAAAATTATTGCAACCGTACATGATATTGACAAATGCCTTTAACGATTTTTTGCGAATTACGGGCATGTTTTCGACAATCGCCTTTTCGTTATCCCAAACCTCGACCAGTATATCGTCGCTGTTAAAGGCCTGCTGCAACAGGCGCGGCAAGGCGTGTAAATTGTGCGTGCCAAACACCAAGTCGACATGGCCGTACTTGGCCTTAATCTGCTCGACGATATGCGGCTGCTGCATCATGCACCCGCAGACGGCAATAAACAAATCCTTGCGGCGGGCCTTGAGCGGTTTGAGCGCACCCAAATTGCCAAACACTTTAAGCTCGGCATTTTCCCTGACGCAACAGGTGTTGTAGATGACAATTTGAGCGTCTTCCAGTCGGTCAGTTTCGGCGTAGCCCATTTGAACCAGCATGGCCTTTATTTTTTCAGAGTCGTGTTCGTTCATTTGGCAACCGTAGGTCTTGATGATAAACTGCGGTTTAGCACCCCGCTCTAGGGCGAAACTGTCTGCCATCTGGCGAATTGACTGCATGTACATTTGATAGTGTATTTGAATGTCGTCCCAGTAGTCGATTAACGTCGTCTTGCTCATTTTTCCTCGTTTATTGGCATTTTTTTGTCGTTGTACTTGATTGAAGTGTAAATTTGTTTTAATATATAGAAAAGGAGAAAAACATGCAACAGTTTCACATGCGTTTAAGACAGTTAAGGCAGAACAAAAGATTGACTTTAGACGCCCTGGCCAAGCAGCTGGGCACCACAAAGACGACGTTGTCGCGCTATGAAAACAACAAGCGACTACCCGATGCCGACTTTATCGTCAACGCCGCACAGTTCTTTAATGTGTCCACCGATTATATATTAAATTTAACAAATCACCCAACGACAGTAAGTGATTTTCTGGCGACCAACGGCAACGGCGCAACGCCCCTATCCAATAAAGAATTACAGGCATTGCGTCATTTGGTCGATCAATTATAAATCTAAAAGATAGCGCCGTATCGCTTGATAAAGCAAGCGATACGGCGTTTTACTTTTAGGACTATTGTTCCGTTTTTTCTGCTTCTTCAGCGGCAGCTTCGGCCTCTTCTGCCGCTTCTTCGGCGGCGGCTTCGGCTTCTACTACTTCTTCGGCAGCGACTTCAGCCTCTTGCGCCTCTTCTACCACTTCTTCAGCGGCTTCAGTTTCTTGCGCTACTTCTTCAGCTGGCTCAACCTCTGGCTGATAATCAGTGCTCTCTTCCTCTTCGGCAGCTTCGCTACTCATCGGCAGAGCGGCGTCGGGGTCGAGCAACGCCTTGCGCGACAGCTTAATTTTCTTTTCAATTGTGTCAATCTCTAATACTTCAAAATCGTAGCTGCGATTTTCCGTCAATATATCAGATGGTTTTTCAATGCGTTCCAGTGAAATTTGCGAAATGTGAACGAGGCCCTCGACGCCCGGTTCTAATTCGACAAATGCGCCAAAGTCAGTCATATTGACGACGCGGCCGACATGCGACGAACCGACGGCGTACTTGACGGCCGCTTCGTCCCAAGGATTGGGCTTCGTCTTTTTAATCGACAGTGAAATCTTTTCCTTTTCCTTGTCGATGCGCAATACTTTAACTTTAACTTCTTGATTGGGCTTTAAGAATTCACTGGGCGATTTAATTCTACCATAGGTAATTTCGCTGATGTGAACGAGGCCGTCGAAGCCACCGATGTCGACAAATGCGCCAAAGTTTGCCAAGCGCTTGACGACGCCGTCGATAATTTGGCCCTCTTCAATATTGTTGAAGAACTCTTCGCGTTTGGCTGATTGTTCGACGCGTAAAATTTCTTTGCGGCTGAACACGGCGCGCTTTTTGCGCTTATCGTATTCGATAACCTTGACATCCATCGTCTGATTGAGATATTTGTTAGTGTCTTTCTCATAGCGCAACGATAAATGCGAAGCCGGTATAAAACCGCGTACATTTTTGTAGTAAGCAATTACGCCACCCTTGACGATTTGCTTGACGACAATCGAAATCGGCTCGCCCGATTCGTAAATCGGCTCTAAATCTTTGAAGTCTTGATCGACGACTAAGCGCTTAGTCGACAGCAACACATTGCCGTCGCCATTGTCCGTCTTTAAAACGTAAACGTCTAGCTCTTGACCCTCTTCAAACATTTCCGTCAACGGCTTCTCGTCGGCGCCATTGACTTCGTCTTTCGGAATAATACCGTCAGACTTGTGGCCGACGTTGACGACTACTTCGTAGTCGCTCACCATGACGACCTTTCCTTCGATTACTTCTCCGCGTCGGGGTGCTTTGAAATCGCCTTCATAAGCATCCAACAATTCTTGCATTGTCTTGTCATTTTCCATTAATTACTACCTCGCCTTCAATTTTTAGTTTCCGGATCACTTCGTCTATAATCCAATCTGGAGTTGAAGCTCCAGTCACTATTCCTATCTTACCATAATTTCGCAATAATTTCATATCAATTTGACTAAAATTTTGAATTAATTGTGCTTTTTTACAGATTTTTTTGGAAATATCGTACAATTTCTTAGTATTGCTGCTATTTTTGCCGCCAATTACAATCATAAAGTCGACTTTGCCGGCAATGTCACGCGCCTCGTCTTGGCGCAATTGTGTCGCCGAACAAATCGTCTTATAAAAGACGGCATCGCTAAAGCGCGCCGCCAAAAAATCGGTCAGTGCGTCGTACAGCTGCTCGTTTAAGGTGGTCTGCGCCACCACGCAAAGCGGTTTTGCGCTGTCGATGGCGGCCGCCTCGGCCAAGCAGTTGATGACAATTGCATCGCTGCACCAGCCGCTAATGCCCTGCACTTCGGGGTGTGTCGCATCGCCGATAATGACAATTTGATAACCCTCGGCAGCGCGCTGTTCGACGATCTGGTGCACCCGCTTGACAAAGACACAGGTCGCATCGATTAAAATATTGTCATTTTTTTCAATTTCGCTGTAAACGCGCTTGGCGACGCCATGTGAGCGAATTACAACGGTGCTCTGCCGCGCCGCCGCCAAGTCGTCGATCACGGCGACGCCCCGTTCAGCCAGCGCCCGGCCGACCGCTTCGTTGTGAATTAACGCGCCATAGGTGTATAGCTTATCGCCGTCAGCCAGCTGGGCGGCGCTTTCAAAAGTGGTCTTAACGGCCGCCTTTACACCGGAGCAAAAGCCGGCGTGGCGCGCCACGATAATTTTACGCTTCATGTTTGACCGCTTCGACAATTTGCGCGACGACCTGTGCGGCCGTCAAATTGCTGCTGTCGATGACGACGGCGTCGTCGGCAATTTTTAACGGCGAATGGCGCCGCGTCGAATCGTACAAATCGCGCCGCCTGATATCTTTTAATACTTCTTCAAATGTAACGTCATAGCCGCACTGCAGCTGTTCGTCAAAGCGCCGTTTGGCGCGCACAAAATCAGATGCCGTAATGTAAAACTTGTACTCGGCATCGACCAGCACGACGGTGCCGATGTCGCGGCCGTCTAACACGCAGGACTTAGCGGCGGCAATGCGCCTTTGCGCCGCCACCATAAAATCGCGCACTGCCGCAATGGCCGACACTTCAGAAACGCGCGCCGTCACCGCGGTGCTGCGCAATTCAGCGCCGACAACTGCGCCGTTGACGACGACTTGACCGGCCTCAAAGGCGATGTCGAAGTCGTCGAGCAGCGCAATCACGGCAGCTTGATCGGTCGTGTCGACGGCGCGCTGCAGCGCAAAATGCGTCAGGGCGCGGTACATTGCGCCGGTGTCTAGGTAGAGAATATTGAGTTGTTTGGCGAGCGCCTTGGCGACGGTGCTCTTACCGGCACCCGACGGGCCATCAATTGCAATTTGATACATATTACCCCTTATTGTTCACCGCGTAAATCGTCGTAGCTGATAGTAGCGCTGCCATATTTGACAATTGGCAGCAAAAAGTGTTGGCCGGTTTCGCCGGTTGCATCATTGCGCCAATCAACTGTGACGAGATAGGCTTCGTATTTGTCTTGGTTTTGCGGGTCGTCATTGGCGCTAAAGACCAATTGATTCGGCTGCGCCGCCCAATCGGCCGACAAATTGCCAAAGGTATCAGCCGGCCCGCTTGTGACGACCAGTGACGTAATGCTAATGCCCGCTTTTGCGTCGATGTACTTGGCCAGATTTTGCGATACCGTTTGGTTCGGCAAGACGTTGATAATTTGTGGATTAATATTGGCAATTACCGCTTTTTCGCCATTGTCGACAGCAAGAATAAAGCCGACCTGAATCGTTTCACTGCCGTCGCTAATGGTGGCGATGACAACTGGTACGATGGCGTCCTCAGTCCAGTCCGGATTAGTGGCGTCAATCACTAAAGCGCCCGCCGCGTCAATCGATAAATAGGGCGCAGCGCTAGCAGCAGCCGCGTACTCTACCGCGACAAACTGCAACTCGTCGGCGTCGCCGTCGTTGGCAAAGTCAGCGGCGTTAAAGACGTAGGAATTACCCTGCCTTACCGTAGCTTCGTAGGCGTCATATCGGGCATTTGGCGCGCGGTTTTCGGCGTCGACTTGGTCATCCTCGTCGCCATCATCACGCGTCGGCGTCGGCATCGTCGTCGTTTCGGCAGTCGTCGTTTCGGCGGTTGTCGTGGGCGTTACAGTCGTCGTTTCAGTCGGCGCCGTTGTAGTAGTGTTCGTCGTGTTGCTGGTAGTGACAGGCACCGTACTGATCGGCTGGCTGGTCGCCGTCGTCGTTGTCGGCGTCGTCGTCTCCGGCACAGTTGTCGGCTGTGGCGCATTATTATCGCCTGATTGATAGCGGTTAAACAGGCGCAGCGACAACAGCACGCTCTGTTCAATTGTCGTATTGCCGAGCGGGTCGATCGTGTTGTTGCCAATGCCCTTGATAATGCCCAGTACAAAGGCCTGTTTGACATCGTCGATCGCCCAAACGGCAATTGACGTCATATCGTTAAAAAAGATGGCGCTACCGTTGATATTGCCGATATAGTTCGTGCCGTTCATGCCGTCGAGCACGCGAAAGGCGCGCATCATCATCACGGCAACTTCTTGTCTGGTAATTAAATTGTTGGGCGCAAAGCGGTTGATTGAAACGCCTTTAACGATACCCAATTGATAGGCCTTGACTATTTCAATGCTGCTGGTATCGTCAAACGGGTTAATCGTCATCAATTCTATTTCGCGCCCGCTCTGCCGTTCGATCATTTTGACAATTAGCTTACAAAACAATTCGCGCGTAATATAGTCTTGATAATTGCGATCGGCCTCTGGCACGAGCAAACCCTTTGCCCTGGCCATATCAATTTCCGGCTTTGCCCAGTTGCTCGGCGCGCTAAACGCCGGTGTCGTCAACATGACAATGAGTAAAATCGTCAGTAATAGTGCAGTTGCTCTCTTCATTTGCTACCCCCTGTATTGTATCTTAGTACATACTATTAAAACGGCGGGCAACTGTCAATAAATTGAGCAAAATTGTAACATTTCTGTCAATAAAGCAGCGCCTTGCAGCAATAAAAAAGAGTTCTGCACGACGAGCGCAAAACCCTATTTATATACGTCGTTGAGCGACCAAAGATTTTCCAGTAAGTCGAATTTATCGGTTAGCTGATCGCCCTGGTCGGCCGCCAGTACAAAGATAATGGCGTTGACTAAACTCATCGGTGCGACAAATGAATCGATAAAAGTCGACATGTCGTATTTGGCCGTCAGCACGTAGTCGCTATAGGCCACGAGGGGCGCTTCTAAACTATCGGTAATGCCGATAATAGTGGCCTGTCTGCCCTTGGCGAACTCGACTACCTCAAAGGTGCGGTTGGAATAGCGCGGGAACGAAAAGACCAACAGCACGTCGTCGGGCGTGATATTGACGACTTCGTCGTAAGTGTCGTTGGCGCCGCGCGACAACAGGTGAACATTGCCGTGAATAATATTGAGGTAAAAAGTGATGTACTCGGCTAAAATGGTCGAACTGCGGCTGCCCAGAATATACAACTTCGCGCCCTGCCGTATCGCCTGAGCGACCAAATTTAAGGTGGCGACGTCTAAATCGTTCGCCGTGCTGCGGATATTGTCGATATCGGCGCGCAGAACGCGCTTTATCGCATCGTCGGCGACGCTAATGTCCTTTGACAATTCAAAGCGCTGTGAAGTCGTCAAGCGGCTCTGCAACGTCTTGCGAAAGGCGCGCTGCATAGCCGGAAAGCCGGCATAGCCGAGCGCCGTCGCAAAGCGCACCACGGTCGACTCGCTGACGCCGACCTGGGCCGATACCTCGGCGGCCGTCATAAAGGCCACCTTGCTAAATTCTAACTTGATGAACGAGGCAATTTTCTTATGGCTCTTGCTCATCGCGTCAAAATTTTGATCAATTTTGTCGTAAATCGCTTGATAGTAAACTGGCATGGCGCTATTTTAGTGCGACGGCAAGCTGATAGCCCTGCTCTAGTGCCCGCTTATTGAGCGCCTCGGTGCCCTTTGGTATGCGGTTCAAAATGGCCTTTTCGACACTCTGCTTCGACACCAAACCGGTGATTTCGGTGATAAAGCCAATCGCCACAATATTGGCGACAATGCTCTTGCCAATCACTTCGCTGGCCGTCTTTAGTATCGGCACGCGGTAGAGCGTGACCGATTCCTTAACGTCATTTAAATCGACTGTTTCGTCGACGATTAAAATGCCGTCGTCGGCAATTTCGGCGCTGTATTTATCGCAGGCCACCTGGGTCAGCGACAGCAGCACGTCGGGCATTTCAACCTTGGGAAAATCAATTTCTTCTTTGCTGATAATCACTTCGGCCTTTGAGGCGCCACCGCGCGCTTCGGGGCCATAGCTCTGCGACTGCAGCGAATTGTTGCCGTCTAACAGCGCCGCCTCGGCAAAGATAATCCCCGCCAAAATCAAGCCCTGACCGCCTGAACCGGTCAGTCGCATTTCAGTTCTCATTGAGTTCCTCCTCTGAAGCGTTCGATAATTTTGTCGTATTGCTCGGTGTATTCCGGTTTTTCAATATTGATAAACTCGCCCATAATAAATTTGCCGGCGCGCTTTTCTTCGGGCAATTTGGCAGCGGCCTTAACGTCGATAAACGAATCTTTCAACCACTGCATCATCTGCGGTGCAGCACCCTTTTTATTTTTGCGACCGTAATAAGTCGGACAGACGCTAATCGCCTCGACCAGCGAAAACCCCTTGTGTTGTAAGGCTTTTTTGATAAAGCCGCTCATCTGCATCATGTGATAGGCCGTCGTGCGCGCGGCGTAGGTTGCGCCGGCCGCAGCGGCCAGTTTGGCGATGTCAAATGCGGGGTCGATATTGCCGTACGGCGCCGTCGTACCCAACTCGGCAGTCGGCGTCGTCGGCGAATATTGGCCGCCCGTCATGCCGTAAATATTGTTGTTAAAGACAATCGTGGTAATGTCGATATTGCGGCGACAGGCGTGAATTAAATGGTTGCCGCCAATTGCCGCGGCGTCGCCGTCGCCCGAAATGACGACCACTTTTAACTTGGGGTTGGCCAATTTGATGCCCGTCGCAAAGGCCAAGGCGCGACCGTGCGTGGTGTGTAGCGTGTTAAAGTCCATATAGCCGGGCGCGCGCGAACTGCAACCGATGCCCGACACGACGACGACGTCGTCTTTGTTCCAGCCGAGCTCTTTAATGGCGCGCACGATGGCGTGCATAATGATGCCGTGGCCGCAGCCCGGGCACCAAATATGCGACAATTTATCAGTTCTAAAATAATCTTTGACGAGTGTACTTAAATTTTCCATTAGACCAACTCCTTCACCTTGTTGTAGAGTTCAAGGGGCGTAATGACCTCGCCGTTGGCCTTGCCCAAGAAGTGCACAGGCGTTTCGTCTTTAATTAAGCTCTTCACCTCTTCTAAAATTTGTCCTAAATTCATTTCGGTGACCAATAGCCACTGCGACTTGGCCGCCAATTCGACAATTTGCCGTTCCGGAAACGGCCATATTGTAATCGGGCGGAACAGGCCGACCTTTATGCCGTCGGCGCGCAGTTTGTTGACGGCGTTGCGCGCGCTACGCGCCGTTGAACCGTAGGCGATAATGGCAAAGTCGGCGTCGTCTAATAGATACTCTTCATATTTGACGATATCGTCTAAATTGTCAGTTATCTTTGACATTAAATGATTGATTACATTTTCGGCATTGGCCGTCGAATTTGACGGAAAACCGGTTTCATCGTGAAACAGGCCGGTAATGTGGTAGCGAAAGCCAGTGCCAAACGGCGCCAAGCGGCCGACGATGTCGCCGTCTTCTACCTTATAAGGCAAATAACTTGCCTTGTCGGCCTCGTCTGGCACCAGTCGATTATACAATTCAATCTCGCCGGGCGCCGGCACGTCGATGCGCTCGCGCATGTGGCCGACCACTTCATCGGTCAACAGAATTACCGGCGTGCGATATTTTTCGGCCAAATTAAAGGCCCGCACCGTTTCGGTAAAGGTTTCGCGCACCGAACTGGGCGAAACTGCAATAACTGGGTGATCGCCGTGCGTGCCCCACTTGGCCTGCATGATGTCGCCCTGTGATGGCGCCGTCGGCAAACCGGTCGACGGGCCGCCCCGCTGTACGTTGACGATCACCAGCGGAATTTCGGCAATGGCGGCATAGCCGATGTTTTCTTGCTTTAGCGAAAAGCCGGGGCCACTGGTTGCCGTCATCGCTTTAAGGCCGGCAATTGAGCCGCCGATCGCCGCTGCAATGCCGCCAATTTCATCTTCCATTTGAATAAATTTACCGCCGTAAATTGGCAGCTTTTGCGCCGATATTTCGGCAATTTCCGTCGAAGGCGTAATCGGATAACCGGCGTAAAACTTCATGCCGGCATAAAGCGCACCTTCAACGCAGGCTTCGTTGCCCTGCATCAACTTAACAACTGGCTTACGCTTCATCTTTGCCTCCTAAAAAAATAGCAAAGTCCGGACAACGCTGTTCGCATTGACCGCACTTTATGCAATCGTCTGGTCGTGCCATTACAATTTTATCGCGCTCGTCCAATTCCAGACATTTCTTTGGACAAAAATGAACGCAAATGCCGCAACCCTTGCACCATTCGCGCTTTACTTTAATCTCTAACATCTTTCTGTCAATCGCCAAAACAACCTCCCAGTACCTGACTTGACATTTAAATCAAATTTATCATAACACAACCATCAAAAAATGCAAGAAAAATTTCATAAAAAAGCGAATTATATTAATTTGTCATAAAAATGAAATAAATTCGCCAAAAATAAAAGCGCCCGACTGGCGCTAAGTGCCAGTCGGGTGCTTATCGTCAATGTACTAATCTTTACTGGTTAAGCATATCCTTAGGTATGGCGTAAAATGGGAAGGGGAAAGTATTGCGACGCCCATATTGAAATTCGTATAGGCAACTATCCCAGCCATATTCCATGTATTCATCCAAGTAAAATTGTATTATACCAGGGAGATATTCCCACTTGTATTTCTTAGTAAATACAGTCGTCCTTGGCTGGCCGACAAGAGCGCCAATATTATTGTCCTTATCTAATTTATAATAGTTATGGTCAATGCGATATTCAACTGTGTCGGGCCCTCTGACATCGTCATGCCAAGTATAATGGACATACAGATTATGAACCATTTTATCGAGACATCTACCACGATAATCGTAATAACCGTGTTCGCGTATTTCCTCAGCTTCGGCTATATGATATTCAACTATATATGGGTGGCCTTCATTGTCGTCGGAAAATATAGTTTTTTCGCCATCTTCATCAATCGGCGGCGTAGCTTTGACGACATCTGGGAAAATCGGATCGTATTGATAAATTTCTGTAGTATCGGGCGAATAAATCTCATTATGGTATTTTCCTAAATAAGTTTCTACTACATCGCAACTACCATCAGCTGGCGGTTGTTCCGTCGTCGGCTCGGTTGTCGTTGTCGTTTCTGTATCGCCAGTTGATGCGCTCTCATCTTCGGTCGACGCGCTTTCATCTTCGGTCGACTCACTTTCGTCTTCGGTCGACTCACTTTCGTCTTCGGTCGACGCACTTTCATCTTCGGTCGACGCGCTTTCATCTTCGGTCGGCGCGCTTTCATCTTCGGTCGGCGCGCTTTCATCTTCGGTCGGCGCGCTTTCATCTTCGGCCGTCGACTTGGTTGTATCTTCACCAGTCGCTTCGCTTACATCTTCACCGGTCGGTTCGGTTGTATCTTCACCAGTCGGTTCAGTTACATCTTCACCGGTCGGTTCAGTTGTCTCTTCGCCGGTCGGCTTAGTTGTATTCTCAGCCGTGGGCTTAGTTACATCTTCGCCGGTCGGCTTAGTAGTATTGTCAGCAGTTAAATCGCCCGCCTTATCGGCATCTTCCGATTTTTCTAACTCTGCCAACATTTCGTCAAACTCTTCATCGATTTCTATATCTGAATCGTCTTCAATTTCGTCTAATATTTCGTCAACTATATCGTCTAATTCGTTCTCTGAAATTTGATCGTTTTCAAGTATTTCTTGTAATGAAGCGGGTGCCTCGTTATCGGCAGTGCCAGCATTATTTGTCGAACCGCCATCATCTGTCGCAGTGCCATCATCTTCGCTAAAATACCGCTCTAACGCAAGGCCAAATAGCGATTCGCCGTAGAAAATAACCTTATCGACAAGATCCTTAGTATTCTCGATAGCTTGAGTTGGATTATAAAGACAGCCCGCTACCAGCGAGACCAACCCAACTTTATCTCTAATGTCGACTAGCTTTTTTGTAAGCTTATCTTGATCGCCCAAAATAACTTCTGCTTCAGTGGTAATAACATCTGTCGCCACATCGGTCACCGCAATGCCATACATTACAGTTGCCCCCGTCGTGGCCCCCGCTGCCGGCGCCGCTAAAACAGTTGCAGCCACCTTACAGCCCGTCTTCAATATTTTGGCGGCATTCATATAGGCATTATTAAGTGCAGCCTCGTCATTTTTCGCTCTGGCGTCGATAATATCCTGTGAAATCATCAGCAACTTATAGGTGCGCTTGACATCCAAGTGCATTAATTTGGCCAGTTGTTTAATTCTGTGCGCGCCCTTTAGACTATCGAATTTTTTGCTAAACTCTTCTGCCCACTTTATATCTTCATCGCCGAGCACATAACGCATATTGGCAAGCGCAGCCTCTTGTTGCGCCAAGGCAACTTCAGTGTCGTAAGTTAGAATTAATGCCTGTTTTTCGACCCGTTGCCACTGGTCTATCGTCTTGTCGTAAAGCGCGTTCATTTCTGCCGTGCTCAAGCCATCGTCGACGCCAGTTGCCAATTGATCGGTGTAAATGCGCGCTAACACGTATTCCCGTACTGCGCGCGTTAAACTTTGGTTCATCGTCAACTGTTCTGGGCTGTGACTGGCAATGTATTGGTTGATGTAGGGATTACTTGAAAACTGCGGTTTTTCACTTTCAACTGGGGTCGTCACTTTTACGACCTCAACATCATTGGCATAGCGATTAAACAGGCGCAGCGATAAGAGCACGCTCTGCTCAATTGTGGCATTGCCGAGTGGCGCTATTCGCTTATCGCCAACGCCCTTAACGACGCCCAGTGCATAGGCCGCCTTGACGTCGGCGAGCGCCCAGCTGGCAATTGCCGCTTGATCGTTAAAAATTAAATTGTCCGTTTCAAGATTTTTGGTATAACTGGTACCCTTCATATCGTCGAGCAAGCGAAAGGCCCGCATCATCATTACGGCAACCTCTTGACGACTGATTAGGTTATTGGGCGCAAAGGCCGTTTTAGAAACGCCCTTGACGATGCCCAGTTGATAGGCCTTGATAATGGCTGCGTCAGCAGTATCGTCAAATGGATTGGTGGTGGTAATGTCAACGGCAGCGCCGCGCGCCTGTTCAATCATTTGAACGACCAGTTTACAGAACAACTGGCGCGTGATATTATTTTGAAAATTTTGATCGGCTTCTGCCACCAGCAAGTTTTTTTGCCTTGCCTCATCAACCTCAGCTTGCGCCCAATTACTCGGTTCGCTAAACGAGAAAAAGGCAAGGTTAAAAATCAGCGCCAGCACAATTGTCAATGCAACAGCTTTTTTCATAGTTTTCTCCTCGTATTTTCGATATACCTCGTCTCTATTGTACCCTATTTGGCAGAAAATTATAAGCGCGTCAAGTGATTTGGCCGTGCCATTTTACGGCATAAAACGTGCCAAAAATGGCGCAATAGCAAATATTGGCTAAAAAAACCTTCGGGAATTGTCCCGAAGGTTAGTATTTCTTATGGACTCGGAATTAGCGGTGAGCCAAAGTTTGGGTTAAAGTCAATTTTTCCATTTTTATAAGTATTCATGCCGTATTTGACGACAACTTTTGCTTCGCGCGTTTCTTGTGAGAAACTACCCGATTCAGCAAATTGGCTAAAATCAAATTCTAAAGTGTATTCTTGTGCAGTTTCACTCAATGAAGTCGACGATTCGGCTTGAAAACAGAGGTATAGTACGTCGATATTGTGACCATTTTCATCCTTTACCTGTTTTGGCCGAACTGTTAGTTTGCCAAATTCAGTTTGTCCGCTCGGCTCAATCAGCTGTACATACTCTGAAATGTTTGGGCCAGATGGCCTTAATGCAAACAAGGTGTCGAGATTAACTTCCTTATATTCGCCCGCTTCGACATTTATGATAACGGGCTCAACCCGCGCCATAACCTGTTCAAATACTTCGGGACTATAAACATTGACCTCAAATGTAATTGCCGTCTCATTTTCGCCGTCGCTAACGATTGCCTTGTACTTAGCTGGTTTAGTAATTTCTCCAGCTCCTCGCCAATCATGCTGCATAAATATTAGGCCCTCTGGAGTCAAACTAGTGACCAGTAGCGGTCGACCTTGATTTACATCATTAATGCGTTCAAAAGATATAAATTTTAAGTCGTCAGACTCAAAATCATTGGCAATTTGATAGGCGTGTAAAATCAATAGTTCAGAATGCCCGAGATTTACCGTAAGTGCTTCCGCCTTGGCAACCGGCGGTCGATTTATGCCGCTTGGCACTAATTGCGCATCAAAATTAAAGTTTAGCGAAGTCTCTGCTGTGGTCGCCACTTGCGCCGTTGTCGTCTGTTGCAAATTGCCGCCCTGCCGCGTCGTCGTCTGTTGCAAATTGCCACCCTGCCACGCCGACGTCTGTTGCAGATTGCCAGTTTGCTGCGTCGTCTGTTGTAAATTGCCAGCTTGCTGTGTCGTCGTCTCTGTTGGCGCATTTGCAGTCGTCGTTTGTTGGCCGTTACCGCCCTGCTGTACGGCTGTCGATTGCGGCGTCGTTTGAGCGGCTGCCGTAGCGCCGTAACGATTAAACAGGCGCAACGACAACAGTATGCTCTGTTCAATTGTCGTATTGCCGAGCGGGTTGACCGAGTTGCCGCCGACACCCTTTAAGATATTCAATACAAAGGCCTCTTTAACATCTTTCATCGCCCAGTTGGCAATCGCAGCCTGATCGTTAAATGTAATGCCGCTGACATTGACATTTTCGGCATAGCCCGTATTGTTGATATTGTCTAGTACGCGAAAGGCGCGCATCATCATAACGGCAACTTCTTGCCGTGTAATTAAATTGTCGGGCGCAAATTGCGTCGCCGAAATGCCCTTGACAATGCCCAACTGATTGGCTTTAACGACTTCAGAACTGGTCGTGTCGACAAATGGATTTACAATCAACAAATCAATCGGTTGCCCGTATTGGGTTTCAATCATGCGCACGATTAGCTTACAAAATAGTTCTCTGGTAATAAAACTCTGATAATCTCGCTCGGCCTCGGCGACGATTAAATTGTTCGCTCTAGCCTGCTCGATTTCCGCTTTAGCCCAACTGCTCGGTTCGCTAAAAGCGGTGGCAGTCAGCGCCAAAATCAACGCTAAAACAATCGACATTGTACCATATTTTTTCATGACGCCCTCCTTTTGGCAGCAACGCGTTAATCATTGCCCAAACATAAAATTTATTCATCTACATTTAGTATAATACATGCGCCACAATTTTTCAACACGATGACAAGTTAAACTAAAAAAGCGCTACCAAAAATAGCGCTCAGACTGTTGACAAATGTCATCGAGTCGCTTATCGCGCCGCGCCGGATAAACCTCAATTTGCACCGGATAAATCGTGGCGTAGCCTTTTTTCACCAGATCGTATTCATTGTCGTCATTGGGCGACAGATTGCGGCGTTGACCGGTCAGTTTTATCGTGAAGTCGTCGGCCGCGCCGTCAATGTCGATCAGCTCGCGGTAGCGCACATCGCTTGGCACGGCGTAGCGCAGACCCTTCGGCCGGCGATTGGCCGGATAGTTGACGCTGTAAAGAAATGGTCGCGCGCCAAAATCGAGCGCGGCGATCAGCGCCTTGGCGTGCTCGGCAGCCGCCCTGAAATTGGTGTCATTCAAATCAGCTGCAATGTCCTGCGACAGGGCCAAGGCGTTATAGCCGTAGGCCCACGACTCGTGCGCCGCCGACACCGTGCCGGAATAGACGATGTCGACCGCCAAATTGAGGCCGCAGTTAATGCCCGAAATAGCCAAGTCGAAGTCAATCTCTTTAAACAGCTGTAAATGGGCGATTTTAGAGCAATCGCAAGGCGTGCCGTCGACCGTATAGGCCGCCTCGACGCCGTCGATATGCTGCCTTTCAACCCGAATTTTTTGGCCGACTGAAATGGCGTGACCCATGCCGCTCATATGGCGCTTAGGTGCACAGACGTACAAGCTGTGTTCAGCTTTTAAGACGTCGATTAAAGTCGTTAATCCGGCGGCGTCAAAGCCGTCGTCGTTCATCAGTAGTATCTTCAATAGTTCCCCTTTAGCGTCCAGTTGAACCAAAGCCGCCGCTGCCGCGCGCCGTTTCGTCGAGCTGCTCGACCTGCTGCCATTCAACCCGCTCGTATTTGGCGACGATCAGTTGGGCAATGCGCTCGCCCGGTTCTAACTGATAGGCTTCGTTTGATAAATTGACGAGCGGCACGCGCAATTCGCCGCGGTAATCGCTGTCAATTGTACCGACGGCGTTAATCATGGTGATGGCGTGCTTAATCGATAGGCCGGAACGGGCGCGCACTTGTGCTTCGTAGCCCTTTTCCAGCGCGATGAAGAGACCCGTCGGCACCAGGCGCCGTTCGAGCGGCTGTAAGACAATCGGCGCGTCGATGTTGGCGCGCAGATCCATGCCGGCCGAACCGTCGGTTTCGTATTTTGGCAAATCGTATTTTGAGTGGTTGACAATTTTAACTTTCATCTGTTACTCCGTAGTAAATAGTCGATAGACCGCCTTGACGTCGGCCTCGTTGAGCTTGCCGACCATGGCCAGCGCCACCTCGCTATTGCACAGGGCGGCGATACAGCGCTGTACGTCGGCCAATTCAATGGCGTCAATCGACGCCATCATCTGATCGATCGTTTCCACTTTAGCGCCGTAAATTGAACGCTTACCCATCGCCCCCATGATGCTGGTGCTGCTCTCTAGGCCCAGTATATAGGCGCTCTTCAATTGCGTTTTAGCGCGCTTTAAGAGCGCTTCGTCAAAGTGGCTTTGCAGGCTGACCAAACAATCGCGAATGGCGGCCGCCACTGCCAGTTGATTTTGTGGTCGATAGCTGGTGTAAATGCTAAAGTGACCGGCGCTTTTAAAAAACGACGGCTGCGAATAAATTGAATAGGCCAAGCCGCGCTTTTCGCGCACATTTTGAAACAGCAGCGAACTAGATGTGCCACCAAAGGCGTTCGAAATCAGCAAATAGGTATAATAATCGGCATGGCCGTAGGCAATGCCTGCAAAGGCCAAGCACATGTGATTTTGCTCGATGTCCTTGTCGACAAAATCGTAGCCGCCACAGAAAGTTGCCTCGGCGACCGCCCCTTTGGCGCCACTTGCCGGATAGTCGGCAAAGGCGGCGTTGAGCTGGTCGCTCAAATCGTCTGGTAAATCGCCCGCCACCGCGATAACGGTATTGTCGGCCGTGTAGTAGCGCTTAATATAGTTTAAAATTGCGGCGCGGTTCAGTTTATCGAGCTGCTCGGCATGCCCCAAAATGGGCGCTGCAAGCGGATGGCCGGCGTAGGCGACAGCCTGTAATAATTCGTAGGCGACGTCTTCCGGCGAGTCCTGATACATGGCAATTTCTTCTTTGACGACCTGAATTTCCTTGGTCAATTCGGCTTCTAAAAACTGCGAATTAATCAACATATCAGACAACAGGTCAATCGCCAAGGGGGCGTGTTCGCTCAATACCTTGGCGTAATAGGCCGTGCAGTCCTTTGCCGTATAGGCGTTTAACACGCCGCCGACATCGTCGATAATTTCGGCAATTTGTTGGGCACTGTGTCTTTTGGTGCCCTTAAACATCATGTGTTCAATTAGATGCGAAATGCCAATTTCGGCTTCCGTTTCGTAATTTGAGCAGGCCTTGACGTAAACGCCGAGCGCAAATGACTTGACGCCGTCAATCTGATGACAGATGACGGCGCAGCCATTGTTTAACTGAAATTGTCTATACATCGCTGCCTAGTCCTTTAACAGCACCTTGCGCGACAGGTTAATGCGACCCTGCTTGTCGATTTCGACGACCTTAACGCGAATCTCGTCGCCAATCTTAAACTTGTCTTCTACCCTGTTTAGGCGCTCTTTGGTCAACTGTGAAATGTGAACCAAGCCCTCTTTGCCATTGCCCAAGTCGGCAAAGGCGCCAAATTTCATGATGCGGCTCACTTTGGCGTCGTACACTTCGCCCACTTCGACGTCTTTGACGATGCCGTTGATGATGTTCTTGGCCTTTTCGCCACTGGCGCCATCGGGTGCCGTAATTAAGACCAAACCGCTGTCGTCGATGTCGATTTTAACGCCCGTTTCGTCGATGATGCGGTTGATTACCTTACCGCCCGGCCCGATGACGGTGCCGATCTTATCGGGATCAATTTTTAGGCTGACGACGCGCGGTGCATAGGGCGACATTTCGAGGCGCGGCTGGTCGATGACCTTGTTCATTTCCGCTAGAATAAACAGGCGACCTTTTCTGGCCTGCTCCATTGCCGTCTCTAAAATTTCGCGCTTGAGACCGTCTATTTTAATATCCATTTGCATGGCGGTGATACCTTCGGCCGTGCCGGCGACCTTAAAGTCCATATCGCCTAAAAAGTCTTCGACACCTTGAATATCGCTCAAGATGGCGACGTTGTCGCCCTCGGCGATCAGGCCCATCGCAATGCCCGCAACGGGGCTTTTAATCGGTACGCCGGCGTCCATTAAGGACAGCGACGAGCCGCAGATGCTGGCCTGTGAACTAGAGCCATTACAGGTCATAATTTCCGATACTAGGCGAATCGCATAGGGAAAATCCTCTTCTGATGGCAACACCGGCAATAGCGCCCTTTCGCCCAGTGCGCCGTGACCGATCGCGCGGCGGTTCGGGCCGCGCATAAAGCCGGTTTCGCCAACCGAGAACGGCGGGAAGTTGTAGTGGTGCATATAGCGCTTATTGTCTTCTAGTCCCAAGCCGTCGATGCGCTGTGCTTCGCCCAAGGCGCCCAATGTCGTAATCGTCAGCGCCTGCGTTAGACCGCGCGTAAACAGTCCCGAACCGTGCGTGCGCGGCAATAGGCCAACTTCTACTGAAATGGGTCTAATTTCGTCCAGCGCGCGACCGTCGGCGCGCGTCTTTTCAGACAAGACCATCTTGCGCATCACGCGCTTTTCAAGGCTCTTTAACAGCGCTTTAAAGGCGCCCTCGTCGTCCGGATATTTTTCAATTAGCGCAGCGCTAATTTTTTCTTTTAATTCGTCAATTGCGTTATTGCGCTGCTTCTTGTCGGCGATGCGCACCAGTTCGTTCATGTCTTGCCAGTAGCCTTCGACGTCGTCGACCAGTGCCTGATTGACTTCAGGCGGCGTCACCACTTGCTTTTGCTTGCCGCAATCGGCCTTGATTTCTTCGATAAATGCGACAATTTTTTTAATTTCGTCGTGACCCTTTAACAGCGCGTTTAACATGACTTCTTCGGGCAGCACATTGGCGCCGGCTTCAACCATGTTAATGGCGTCGGCCGTACCGGCTACCACCAAGTTTAAGTCGGTCTTTTCGGCCTGCTCAACCGTCGGGTTGATGACGTATTCACCGTCGACGTAACCGACCGTAACGCCGGCAATTGGGCCGTCAAACGGAATGTCTGAAATAGTCAAGGCAATTGACGCGCCGATCATGGCAACCGTGTCGGGTGCGTTGTCTTGCTCGACCGATAAGACCTGTGCGACGACCTGTACTTCGTTAAAGTAGCCGTCTGGAAAGAGCGGTCGAATTGGGCGGTCGATTAAGCGCGCCGTCAAAATGGCCTTTTCCGATGGTCGGCCCTCGCGCTTGATAAAGCCACCCGGTATTTTGCCAACCGAATAGAGCTTTTCTTCAAAGTCGATCGACAGTGGGAAAAAGTCGATGCCCTCGCGCGGCTTGCGCGACGCCGTGGCGGCGACCATCACGACAGTTTCGCCATAGCTGACCATACAAGAGCCATTCGCCAAATTGACCATCTTGCCAATTTCTACCTTAAAGGGGCGACCGGCAATCGTCGTTTGATACGTTTTGATGTTGCGTTGAAATGCTTCCATTGTTCCTCCTTAGCATGTCAGTAATGCGGAGTTATCCTACTTAAAGGCAGTCAAACGGGTGCTTGGTTGCCTTTAAGTAGGACAGGTATAAAGCCGCATTACAGGTCACTAATAGTTTACTAAAAATCGCTGTTTACTGCAATAAAAATTTAAAATACAAAAAGGGGAACAATCCCCTTTTTTCGTCATTACTTCCGCAAGCCCAAACGACCGATCAGCGACCGATAGCGCTCGATGTCTTTGTTCTTTAGGTAGTTCAATAAGTTTCGTCTGTGACCGACCATTTTCAGCAAACCGCGGCGCGAATGGTGGTCTTTGTGGTGTTCTTTCAAGTGCTCAGTGAGCGAATTGATGCGGTAGGTTAAAATGGCAACCTGCACTTCCGGCGAACCGGTATCGCCCTCTGACAAACCGTACTCCTTGACGATTTCTTCTTTTTTCTGTTTTGTAATCATAATCTTCTCCTGTTCATAACACAACGTATGCCGAGTTGTGGAGCGGAATTTCACATAACCCAGCGATAGTCGACCCATATATTATATACGATGACCTCATTCATGTAAAGCGTTTTTTACGATTTGGCGGCAAAGTAACGGCGCGCCGCGGCGACGTCGCGCGCTATTTGGTCAATCAGTTCGGCGCGGCTGGCAAAAGTCAATTCATCGCGCAGCCGTTCGTGAAAGTAAACCGATATTTTTTCGCCGTACAGCTCGCGCCCAAAGTCGAGAATATGCGTTTCCAAATTAAAGTTGCTCTGCTTAAAGGTCGGGTTGTAGCCGACATTTGTGACGCTTTGATGGCACCTATCGGCAACTAATGTTTCCGTTATGTATACACCCGGTTTAATATTGGTCATATAGCTGCGAATTGTCAAGTTGGCAGTTGCAAAGCCCAACTGTTGGCCCAGCTGTTTGCCAATTTTAACGACGCCGCTGACGAAGTGATAGCGGCCCAAGCGGGCATTGGCGGCCTTAATCTGACCGTCGATTAGCAATTCGCGAATGGCCGTCGAACTGATCACCGCGCCGTCGTACATAACCGGCGCCAGTGCAATGCAGCTGCGCCCGCTGGCGCGACACTGTTCGGCCAACCAGTTCGTCGTACCGAGCGCCGCCCTGCCAAATTTAAAGTTTTGGCCGACCACAATGACCTGTCCATTGAGCTGCTCGGTAATATAGTCATAAAACTCGACATGTGACAAGTGTTTGATAGCCGCATCAAAGGGCAGCGAAACGACGATGTCGACGCCGGCCCGTTCCAGCCATTCTAATTTTTCTAAATTCGACATAATGCGCGACGTCGTCGACGTGTAGCGATGCTTTGGTATATCGGAAAATGTAAAGACCACTTTGAGCAGACCGTCGCGCTGGGCGACCTGTAACATTTTGTCGATAACGGCCAAATGACCCTTGTGCATGCCGTCGAAAGTGCCCAAGGCGACGGCGCTGGGCTGAGCTATCGGGGGGTGCTGACGAGATTTATATACGATCATGGTAGGCCTCAAGTTGTGCGCTGTCAATAAATAGTTTTTCTAATTTTATGTTCGCTTTAGCGGCGCGTGCCACGCCGATAAATTGTCCTTTATAATAGACGCCGTAGCGGGCGTTTTCGACGATCTGTTCAGCTGGCTTAACAAAGCGCGCCAAGTTGACTTTAACGCCGTGCGTCAGATGTTTGGCGTGTTTATAGTCGACCGTTATTTTGGCAAAGCCAGTAAATAACAAGGTCGGCGGCAACAGCTTGGCGGCGACGTCGTCGGCCGTTAAGCCGTCCAACGAAACGGCGTCGGCGATTAAAAACGGCCCACTCTGCAAGCGGCGCAATGCCGTCATGGTGGCAATTGTGCCCAATTGGGCGGCGATGTCTTCACACAGCGTGCGCACGTAACTGCCGCGCGAACAGTTTACCGTAAATGTCAAGTTGGGAAATTGATAGTCGATGCCGCTGTAGCCAAACACTTCAATTTGCTTGCTACACCGTTCGACCACCTGCCCGGCACGAGCCAACTCGTAGAGCCGTTTGCCGTCTTTTTTGACGGCTGAAAACATCGGTGGCAGCTGTTCTATTTTTCCGGTTAAGGCGCTTAGCGCAGCGTCAATTTGCGCAGCGCTAAACGGTGCAACCGTGGCCGTTTCAATTTGATCGCCCCAAATGTCGGCGGTCGTCGTCTTGATGCCAAAGCGCATGCTACAGCGATAGCATTTTACTTCGCCCGCCAAGTAGCTGATCGCCTTGGTGGCACGGCCGATCGCCAGCGCCAATACGCCAGTTACATTGGGGTCGAGCGTACCGGTATGGCCAACTTTAGTGCCCCTTGGCAACAGCCTCTTGAGGCGCGCCACTACACCAGCCGAAGTAATACCGGCCGGTTTATCGACTACGATAAAGCCATGCACGCGCGCACCTCGTCAACTAATTCAGTACAGCAGTAGTCGACCGCTTCGCCAAATGGCATGTTCAGCGAAAAGCCGGCCGCGTTCTTATGGCCGCCACCGCCGTGCTTAAAGGCAATTGCCGAAACGTCGGGCGCCTCAATTGAGCGCATTGAAATCTTGGCCATATCGGCGCCGCGTTGCTTGACGAAGATGACGACTTCTACGCCGGCGATGTCGCGTACCGCTTCGACGATGCCGTCGCTGTATTCGTCGAGCGCCGCAAAGCGCTCAAAATCGGCCGCCGAAACTGTACAAACGGCAATTTTAGCGTCGTCAAAAAAGCGCGCATTGGCAACGGCATGAGCCTGTAACGCCACTTTGGCGCGCGGTATGCTGTGGTATAATTTATTGATAACGGCATTGCGGTCAAATGGTATGTCGATTAATTCGGCGGCAATCCGCAGCGTCTGCGCCGTCGTACTATTGTACTTAAAATTGCCGGTGTCAGTGACGATGCCGATGTAGAGCGCTTCGGCCATCTGCGGCGTCAGCGTCAGTTGCATGGCCTGTAATAGCCGAAATATCACCTCGGCCGTCGCGGCCGCCGCAGCGTCGACACAGCGCACGTCGCCAAACTGCGTATTGGTGCGGTGATGATCGATGTTGATTAGCAGGTCGGCGTCAGTCAGCGCGCGGCGCGCGCCCAATCTTTCGAGATCGGATAAGTCGACGCAAATGGCGGTTTGCTGAACGCGCCCCAAGGCCTTAAATTGTTCAGTCGTCATGACGATGTCGGTGGCGATATAGCCAAAGTCGTCGGGCAGCTTGTCGTCGAGCACGATATAAACGTCTTTGCCCAGCCCTTTAAGGCCGTGGTAAAGTGCTACCGCTGAACCAATTGTATCGCCATCGGGCGAAATGTGCGGTAAGATGACCACTGTTCCGGCGGCGCCAAGTAGCGCCTTACTCGTCTGTTTTATCATCGTCTTCTCGCTTGTTGACGGCATCGATTAACTTTGCCATGCGCACGCTTTCGGCAATTGAACCGTCGGCCTTAAAGAGCGGTTCCGGCGTATAGCGCAGCTTTAGCTGGTTGCCAATGGCGCGGCGCACAAAGCCCTTGGCGCTATCGAGCCCGGCGATAATTTCAGATAAGTCGCCGCCGATAGCGCTGATGTAAATATTGGCAAAGCGCAAATCGTTGGTCGTTTCGACGCGCGTCACGCTAATCAGGGCGTCGAGCCGCGGGTCTTTTAGTTCGTCGCGAATTAACGCGCTGACAATTTTTTTAATTTCTTCCGATACGCGGAGCGTACGACTGTATTTCATACTACTTCCTTACTTTTTCAATAATTTGATAGGCTTCAATGACATCGCCCTCTTTTAAGTCGTTAAAGCCGGCGATGCCCAGTCCACATTCGTAACCGGCAGCCACTTCTTTGACGTCGTCTTTGAAGCGCTTGAGCGATGACAATTCGCCCTCGTGAACGATGACGCCGGCGCGCAGCAAGCGAATTTTGCTGTTGCGCAACACCTTGCCACTGAGCACATAGCCACCGGCGATGGTGCCGATATTGGGCACTTTAAAGGTGGCGCGCACTTCAACTTCACCCAACTGCACTTCTTCAAATTCGGGATCGAGCATGCCCTTGATGGCCGCCTCGATGTCGTTGAGCAATTCGTAGATAATGCGGTAGGTCTTGATTTCGACATTCTCTTTTTTGGCGACGGCAATAACGCTCGACGACGGCCTGACGTTAAAGCCCAATACAATGGTATTTGAAGCAGTTGCCAGCAAGATGTCAGACTCGGTAATGGCGCCGATATTGGCGTGCTGTATTTTAATTTTAACCTCGTCGTTATCGTTGTTCAGCTTCAGTAGCGAACCCTTGAGGGCCTCTAGCGAACCGTGTGCATCGGCCTTGATGATCAAGTTCAGTTCCTTCATTTTGCCAGCCTGAATTTGATTGAAAATATCTTCTAAGGTGACGTGGCCGCCGGCGCGCTCCATTTCTTCGCGCTTAATTTCAAGTGCGCGGTTCTCGGCAATTTGCTTGGCCTCTTTGTCGGAGTCGATCGCAAAGAACTTATCGCCGGCCTGCGGAACGTCATTAATGCCGATGACTTCGACGGCAGTCGACGGTCCGACCTTTTTAACGCGCTTGCCCTTGCTGTTGTACATGGCGCGCACGCGACCATACGTCGTGCCGCAGACAAACGGGTCGCCGACGGCAAGCCGGCCATTTTGAACCAGCACCGTCGCGACGGCGCCCTTGCCCTTGTCTAAGTTGGCCTCAATGACGATGCCGACGGCATTGCGGTCCGGGTTGGCTTTTAGGTCGCGCATTTCGGCGACCAATAAAATCATTTCCAATAAGTGATCGATATTTTCGTTTTTTAGGGCTGAAACGTGCACGCAAACGGTGTCGCCGCCCCAATCTTCGACGATGACGCCCTGCTCGGACAGCTCCTGCTTGACGCGGTCTGGATTGGCGCCGGGCTTATCGATTTTATTGACGGCGACGATAATCGGCACATCAGCTGCTCTGGCGTGGTCAATTGCCTCAATCGTCTGCGGCATGACGCCGTCGTCGGCGGCAACCACCAAGATGGCAATGTCGGTAACCTGTGCGCCGCGTGCCCGCAGCGACGTAAACGCCTCGTGACCGGGCGTGTCTAAAAAGACAATTTTTTGATTGTTGATGACGACTTCAGATGCACCGATGTGCTGCGTGATGCCACCGGCTTCGCCAGCAGTAACGCTCGTCGAGCGAATGGCGTCGAGCAGCGACGTCTTGCCGTGGTCGACGTGCCCCATAACGGTGACGACTGGCGCGCGATGTTGTAAGTCTTCTTCGTCGTCTTCAAAGTCGTAGTCGACGACGGCCTGGTCGACCTTTTCGACTTCGCGTTCGACCTTTAGTTCAAATTCCTCGGCGATCAGTTCCATTGTGTCGTAGTCGATATACTGGTTAATGGTCGCCATAACGCCCAAGTTCATCAGCTTTAAGATTATTTCGTTGGCCGACTTATCGATTAGCGCGGCAAAATCTGCCACCGTTACGCGCGCCGGCAGTTGTATTGTTTCGGTTTGTTCAATTATTTCGATCATCGCTTCTTCGGGCAACTGCTCCTTTTTCTTTTTAACGCGTTTTTTGCGCGTTTTTTTCTGCATTGTCAATTTCTTTTTGACATCGCCGCCGTCTTCATGGCGCTTGTCCTTATCGCGTTGCTTTTTATTCTTAGGCTTTTTGCGGCGCTCTGAACGGCTCTCTGAACTACCTTTGTCGCGCTTGGCATCTTCTTTAATAAAAGTCTTTTGCTTGGCTTTTTTAGGCGCTTTTGAAGCGGCCTTTTCAGTAGTCGGCGTCGCTTTTTCGGCTTTGTCAGGCGATGCTTTTTTGGCCTTTGTGACCGCCTTTTGCGGCGTCGCTGACGGCGCTTTGGCCGCTGCCTTTTTGGCTGGCTCGGCCGCCTGTATAGCCACTTCAGCCTTTGTAACTGGCGCTACATCATCTTTTGTAGCCGGCTTGCTCGGCGACTTTGCTTTATCAGCCGCTTTGGCCGGCGCCTTTGGCTCGTCGGCTGCTTTGCCCGCTTTCTTTGGCTTATCAGCTGCCTTGCGCGCAGCCTGTCCAGCTTTTTTCTTACGCCGCATCAACTTCGTCTCGCCATCAATTTCAACCAATACCAAGTCGTCCGATATTTGCTTTTTAATGATAATTTTCGGCTTTTTGGCAGTCTTTTGCGGCGCCGGCTGGGCGCTGCTGTCCACCTCTGTAGCGGCTTCATCGGCTGGCGCTTGGACAGTTTTTTTGCTCCGCTTTGGCTTCTCTTTTTCGTCTGCCGCGGCGCTATCAGTCAGGCCGCGCTTGGCCTTGAGCTTTGTGACGGCGTATTTAATTTGCTCGACGTCGCTGCTGTCGACGCCGGCCATGTGATTTGCCGCTTCAATGCCCAAGCTGTGTATTACTTCGAGCAACTGCTTCGACGATATTTTGACTTCTTTTGCCAGTTCGTAAATTCTAATTTTTGACATACTACTGCACCTCCGTTCTAGATGCCCATGTCGCTGATTAAATTGCTAATATCCGCTGCGAAGCGCGCATCTAAAACGCCGATAACCGTACGATTTGGCTTGCCAATCGCCTGCGATTGGACTGCAACAGACATAATTTGATAGAGTGGAACATTTAATCTAACACATTTATTTTTTAAGTTTTTAACGCTGTTTGGCGAAACATCTGTGCCGATCAGCACCAATTTAACGATGCCCTTGTCGACCTGTCGCGCGACCAATTCATTGCCCGACAGCAGATTGTGCGACTTTTGGGCAAAGCCCAACAGCGTCTTAATTTTATCGATTGACATCACCGATCGCCTCTGTTAGGGCGGCTTCGACCGCCTCGCTTAAAGCCACTTCGAGCGCGCGCTGAATGGCCTTGCGCTTGAGTGCCGTCTTAAGGCAGTCAGCCGAACGACAAATGTAGGCACCGCGTCCATTGGCGCGGTTCGTCAAGTCTAAAAAGACGGCGCCCTCTTTGTTTTTAACGACCCTAATCAGTTGTTTTTTGGGAAACTGCTGACCACAGCCCAAACACTTTCTCAGTGGTATCTTCTTTTGTTTCAATATGGCCACCTATTCTTCTCGTTCGGCTTCGTCGACAACCTCAAAGTCGGCGATGTCGATTTCTTCAAATTCAGTTGCATCTACTTCTTCAAATTCGGTCATATCGACTTCGGCCAATTCGGTCGCATCGACTTCTTCAAAGTCGGCCATATCAACCTCTTCAAAGTCAGCCATATCGACTTCGGGCAGTTCGGTTTCAGCGACATCAGCTGCGCTGGCGACGGCTTCGCGTTCAGCTTGCGCCGTTTCGGCGGCTGCTGGTTCGGCCACTTCAGCTTGAGCGATGCTTTCTTCTTCAACTGCCATGGCACCGTCATAGTGCTGTTGATCGAGTGCGATAATTTCGTCGATATTGGGCAGTTCATCAAACTGACTGCGGCTCTTAATATCGATTTTCCAGCCCGTCAACTTAGCGGCCAAGCGGGCATTTTGACCCTCTTTGCCGATTGCCAGCGACAATTGGTGGTCGGGCACGACGGCCATCGCACTGCGCGCGTCGTCTAAAATATAAACTTCTTCGACCGACGACGGACTAAGTGCATTTGAAATGTAAACTTTGGGGTCTTTCGACCAGTTGACAATGTCAATTTTTTCGCCGTACAATTCTTCTACAATGGTTTGCACGCGCACGCCGCGCTGGCCGACACAGGCGCCGACTGCATCGAGATTTTCATCGGCTGCATAAACCGACAATTTGGTGCGCGAGCCGGCTTCGCGCGCAATGCTCTTAATTTCGACGATGCCGTCGTAAATTTCGGGAACTTCCAGTTCGAATAGGCGCTTGACTAGGCCGGGGTGACTGCGCGAAACCGTTACCTGCGGCCCCTTGTTAGTCTGTTTAACTTCCAATATATAGAGCTTTAGGCGATCGCCTTGCCGGTATTGTTCGCGCGGCATCTGTTCTGACGCCAGCAAAACCGCCTCAGTTCTGCCCAAGTTAATAAACACCGTGCCGCGATTTTGGCGCTGAACGGTACCGGTGATAATTTCCGATTCGCGGTTTGAAAATTCGTTGTAAATGACATTGCGTTCGGCTTCGCGAATGCGCTGTACGACCACCTGCTTGGCAGTTTGCGCGGCAATTCGGCCAAAGTTTTGCGGCGTCACCTCTTCTTCGATGACGTCGCCCACCCGATAATTGGGATCGATGTCTTGGGCGTCTTCTAACAGTATTTCGTCCTTTTCATCACTGTAGCTGTCGACGACGCTAATGCAGGTAAATACCTTTACCTCGCCGGTTTCCTTGTCAATTGCCACTCTGGCGTTGGAAGAATAGGGAAAATTCTTCTTATATGCCGTAATCAGTGCGGCTTCAATCGTTTCGAGCAGCGTGTCTTTGGCAATGCCCTTTTCGCGCTCTAATTGTTCAATTGCCGCAATTAATTCTTTATTCACCTTAGCCTGCCTCCTTAAATATGACCAAAATCGAACAGCAAATTCGCCGCCGCAATTTTATCAAATGGTATTTCAACATTTTTTGCGCCGTCGCGCAAGGCGATGATGACGTCGCCATCGCGATAGTCGACGATGGTACCCTCAATTAGCTTGCTGCCGTCGAGCGGAAAATACAGCTTAATCTGCGCCAACTTGCCCTTAAAGCGAACAAAGTGTTCTGGCTTTTTAAGCGGTCGCTCGACGCCGGGCGACGACACTTCTAAAATGTAATTTTCTTCAACTGGATCGTGCTTATCGAGTACCGCATTTAAAGCCTGACTGACCAGCGCACAATCGTCGATTGTAACGCCGCCGTCCTTGTCGATAAATACGCGTAAATAGCGATGACGTCCCTCTTTGACAAATGCGACGTCGACCAGCTCAAATTGACCAAATTCAGATTTTGGCAATTTGTCAAACAGCTTGGCAATTAAATCGACGACGCGCATTTTACTTCTAGCCATGACACCCCCTTATGTCATACAATGATAAAGAGTGGGGCGACCCACTCTCTACTAAATAATCTATGCAATTCATTATAGCACACAATTTTGGCGCTTTCAAGGCCTTTGTTACATTTTGTTCGGCGCGGCGATGCCAATTAAATGCAGCGCATTGTTAATGGTCTGCTTGGCGGCGACCACCAACTCAAGGCGCGCCTTTTTAAGGGCGTCGTCGGCGACGTTAATGTGATTTTGCTGATAAAAGCGGTTAAAGTCCTGCGCCAAGCCGATCACATAGCGCGTAATGCGCGACGGCTCGTTGCCCGCCATGGCGTCGACAATGGCCTTTGGAAACTGATAAATCTTGCGCGCCAGCAATGCCGATGCTTCGTCGCCCAGCAAGCTGTAGTCACAACTGCCATCGAGCGTTACGTCGCCGGCATTTTCAATTAATGTATTGGCACGGGCGTGGGCGTACTGCACATAGGGGCCGGTTTCGCCCTCAAAGGCCATAGCCGCCTGCCAAGAAAATGTGTAGTCCTTAATGCGGTTGTTAAACAGTTCTTGAAAGACGATGGCGCCAATGCCCACCTGTTTGGCAACTTCGTCCTTATTGGGCAGTTCGGGGTTTTTTTCTTCAATAATTTCGGCCGCCATGGCAACCGCTTTGTTTAAGACGTCTTCCAAAAAGACGACATTGCCCTTGCGCGTCGACAAGGTGCCCTCTTCGAGCGATACCATGCCAAAATTGACGTGAACGCAGTCTTTGGCGTAGGCCATGCCCATCAGTTCTAATACCTTAAACCACTGTTTGAAGTGCAAGTCTTGCTGATAGGCGACGACGTAAATGTTCTTGTAGAAGTCGTAGGTGCGCTTGCGGTAGATGGCGGCGGCCAAGTCGCGCGTCATGTACAGCGTCGAGCCGTCGCGCTTGGTAACCAAGGCCGGCGGCATGCCGTATTCTGTCAAGTCGACAATTTCAGCGCCCTCCGATTTTTGAACGACGCCCTTGTCGCGCAAAATCTGTAGCACTTCACCCATTTTATCGGAATAAAACGACTCGCCGGCATAAGAGTCAAATTTTACGCCCAGCATGTCGTAGACGCGCATAAATTCTTTGAGCGACATCTCTCTAAAAAACGACCACAGCTCTTTTGCCTCGGGGTCGCCGTTTTCCAGCTTGGTAAACCAGGCGCGCGCCTCGTCTTCAAGCGACGGTTCATCTTTGGCAACTTCGTGAAACTTAACGTAAATGCGCAGCAACTCGGGAATTGGGTTGGCATCGACTAGTTCGGCGCTACTCCAGCGCTTATAGGCGACAATGAGCTTGCCAAACTGCGTACCGTAATCGCCCAGGTGGTTAATTGACACCGTATTAAAGCCCAGTGCATCGTAAATGCGATTGAGCGAATGGCCAATCATAGTGCTTCTGATATGGCCAATGTGAAATGGCTTGGCGATATTGACAGACGAGTATTCGACGATAACCGTCTTGCCGGCGCCGATGTCTTGCCTGCCGTAGTCGGCCGCTGCGCGATGTACCTCTGGAATAACGGCCTTGGCAAATTCAGACGGCTCAATGGTAAAGTTTATATAGCCGCCGGCCGCTTCAATTTTTTTAAAATTATCAGTTGCCAGTTTACCGACTAATTCGCTGGCAATGGCCGCCGGTGCCTTGCGAAACTGCTTGGCGAGGCGGAATGTCGGAAAGGCATAGTCGCCCATTTCGGCATTTTTTGGTATTTCCAACGATTGATAGATTTCGTCGACCGTTAAATCATTCAGTTGACCGTGCAATAGTTCGGCAATCAGCTGCTTAAAGTTAATCATAAAAACTCCTTGCCCCCACCTCGCTTGGCAATCAAATAAAATCTACTGTCCTACTCAAAGCTACTAACGATAATCTAACATAAACGACCATTAAATGCAAGAAAAAAAGCGCTTTAGACCATTTTTGCTTGTCGTTTTGACGATTTTGTGTTGCTGGCCGTAGTCATCTCGCCCGAGCGGTAGCGCGTCGAGAAATGACAGAGCGTTGTCATCTCGACCGAAGCGGAACGCAGTGCAGCGAAGTGGAGAGATCTCGTTTTTAAACCCGAGATTTCTCGGTTGCGGCTGCGCCTACACTCGAAATGACAGAGCGTTGTCATCTCGACCGAAGCGGAACGCAGTGCAGCGAAGTGGAG
>PDWI01002180.1_pt1 | contig 29854 bp, 25 predicted proteins | sample 1430891 | NCBI WGS metagenome assembly PDWI01 (sample SAMN01162508, study PRJNA174530) | Oral metagenome, whole genome shotgun sequencing project. | biome: Marine environment; feature: Marine mammal; material: Swab sample of the gingival sulcus; isolation source: swab sample of gingival sulcus... | reverse complement strand
TCTTATTGAAGAGGAGCGTAGACTTTGTTATGTAGGTATTACTAGGGCTATGAAAGAGCTTTATATAACACACTCTGAAACTAGGTTTAGATTTGGTAAAAACAAAGCTAATAATGTGTCTAGGTTTTTTGATGAAATGCCCGATGAGTATATTAATTTTATAACTAATAGACGATATTTTGGGACAAAAATAAAAATTAAAAGTGAGGCAGAAAATTATAAATCTAGCGTAAATTTTGATGATTTTGATAAGGGTACAAAAGTAAAGCACCAATTATTTGGTAATGGATTAATTATAAACACTAAAGAAGTTGACAATGATTTAGAACTACTTATAGCATTTGACGATAAGGGGTTAAAGCGTATAAGAGCGTCGCTTGCAAATTTAAAAATTATAGTGTAGGGAGTTTTTATGAATAATGAAAGATATTTAGAGTTAGTAAAAAAACTTAATGAGTATGATTATAGATATTACGTGCTATCTGACCCTATTATAAGTGATTATGAATATGATATGCTTTATAAGCAGGTTGAGAGCTATGAAAGTTTAAACCCTGATAAAAAGGCGTCGTATAGCCCTACTAATAGAGTTGGATCCGACATAAGGGATGGTTTTACTAAAATAAAGCATATAAAACCTATGCTTAGTCTTGAAAATAGTTATAATATTGGCGACGTTACAAAGTTTGTTGAAAGCGTTGAGATTGAAAATATAGATACTACTTATGTTATGGAGTACAAAATTGATGGATTATCTGTTGCGATAACTTATGAGAACGGCGTATTGGTAAGCGGAGTAACTAGGGGCGACGGATTTGAAGGGGAAGATATAACAAGTAATGTTAAAACTATAAAAAATCTTCCTTTAGTGTTATCAGAACCTATAAATATAACGGTTAGGGGCGAAGTTTATATGCCTAAAAAAGTATTTAAAGAAATTAATACTGTTAGGGAAAACTTGGGAGACAAACTTTTTGCCAATCCTAGAAATGCTGCTGCGGGAGCTTTAAGGCAGTTGGACTCTAAAGTTACAGCGAGTAGAAAATTGAGTATATTTATATTTGATATTATAGAGTTAGAAAACGAAAAGTTTACAACACATACTGAAAGGTTAAATTATCTACAAAAATTAGGTTTTACAACATCTATACATAAAGAAGTTAAAAGTATAAAAGAGATAAATGATTACATAAATAAGTCTTACGATTTTAGGAGTAGTCTTTCTTTTGATATAGACGGTATGGTTATAAAAGTAAATGAATTATCTGTTAGAGAAAAAATGGGGTTTAGGTCAAAAAGTCCAAAATGGGCAGTCGCTTATAAGTTTAAAGCAGAAAGAGTTAGGACTAGACTTTTAGATATAATTTTACAAGTTGGTAGAACGGGTGTTATAACTCCTAGAGCAAAGTTAGAACCTGTATTTTTAATGGGTTCAACTATAAGCTATTCAACTTTGCATAATTTTGGCTATATACAGGATAGAGATATAAGAATTGGCGATATAGTGGAGATTGAAAAAGCGGGAGATGTTATCCCTAAAGTTGTTGGAGTTGTTTTTGACGAGAGAAATGGTAGCGAAAAAGTCTTTACTTATCCTGAAAACTGTCCTGTTTGTGATAGTGTAGTAGTTTTAAGAGATGGAGAGGCTGCTTATAGGTGTGAAAATGTTGATTGCCCTTCAAAAGATTTAAGGTCAATTATTTATTTCGTAGGCAAAAATCAAATGGATATAGACGGTCTTGGTAGTTCTATCGTGGAACTTTTTACTGAAAAGGGATTTTTGTCTGATTATACAGATATTTATTATCTTTATGAATATGAAGATGAGATAAAAAATATGGATGGTTTTGGAGAGAAAAGCTATCAAAATTTAATTGAATCTATAGAAAAATCAAAGAAAAACTGTTTATCTAAACTACTTTCAGCTATTGGTATTCCTTTGGTTGGGGAAAAAGTCGCTAAAAAATTGGCTAGTATTTACAAAGATATGGATAGATTTTTTAAGTTAAGTGTAGATGAGCTGGTTGAGATAGATGATATAGGCGATAAAATGGCTGAAAGTATAGTTGGTTTTTTCTCTAATAACTCTAATCTTATGAAAATAGATAAACTTAAAAGAGCGGGTCTTAATTTTAGTTATATAGAGGAAACTTTAGATATTGAAAAAGTATTTTTGGATAAAACATTTGTCTTAACGGGAACTTTGGAAACTCTTAAAAGAAACGATGCTAAAAAAATAATAGAAAATTTGGGTGGTTCTGTATCTTCGTCTATAAGTAAAAATACAGATTATCTGCTTTATGGAGATAAAGCGGGTTCAAAACTAGAAAAGGCAAGGACTTTAGGGGTTCAGCTTATGGATGAAGAAAAGTTTATATTAGAAATTAAAAAAATAGGTTATGGGGTATAGTATGCAAGGGAAATTATCTACAAGTGAATTAAATGATTTGGTGCTTTCAAATATAACTATAAAAAATAGTGATGTAGTTTTGGGGTCTGCCATTGGAGAAGATTGTGCAGCTATTGATTTTGGCGATGAATTAATGGTTTTAACTATGGACCCTATAACTGCTACTGCTGAAAGTTTGGGTAAACTTTTGGTAAGGATTAATGCCAATGATATAGCAACTACGGGGGCTATGCCTAGATATATGATGATAACTCTTCTTATGCCTACAACTTCAAATACAGAAGATTTAAAAATTATAATGAAAGATGTAAAAAATGAAATAGATAAATTAGGGATTGACCTTATTGGCGGACATACCGAATTTACGAGTGCAGTTAATTCTCCTACTGCTTGTGCGGTTATGTTAGCGAAAAAGCCTAAACGTGATTTTACTAGCCTTAAAAAAATTGAAAAAGGTGACTATATATTTATGACAGGTAGTGCAGGGATAGAAGGTACGGGCATTATAGCTATGGAGAAATCGTTTGAATTAGAACAAAAATTTGGACTTGACTTTGTAAAAAGGGCTAAAGAATATATTGAAAAAACTTTAGTTGTAGATGCGGGTATTTCTGCAAGTAAAGTTGGCGTAAAAGCTATGCACGATGTAACTGAAGGTGGTGTTCTTGGTTCTATATGGGAAATGATTTCAGGTGCGGGTTTAGGGTGCAAAATAAATAAATCCAAAATATTTGTTGATGAAGAAACTAAAATTATATGTGAGCATTATGGTATAGACCCTTTTAGGCTTATCGGAAGTGGTTCGCTTATAATAATAGTATCAAAAGATAGGTGTAAAGAGTTAGAAAAGGCTTTAGAAAGTAGTTCTACTAAGTTTAGTATTATAGGTTGCGTTACTGATGAGAAACTTCTTATAGACGACGGTTTGAGTGTAAGTGAAATAAAAGAACCTTATTCGGATGAACTATATAAAGTTGTTTAATAAAAAAAGCTGTTATAACAGCTTTTTTTACATTAAAAAGCATCTCAAGTTTTATGAGATGCTGGGTAATACATAGTTTTATGTATTAGATTAAAATTTGCTTATTAATTTTTTTTTAAATAGCTTATATTAAAATATATTGTTAAAAGCACAATTCCTGCGATTAATTCAGCACTTCCGGTTATATATTTAATTTGGTATAGATTATATAAACCAAATAGTATTAGAATTAAAGTGCAAAAAATCATAAAAATTTGCATCGTGTTTTTAAAAATATTTGTTTTTAACATAATAACTTCTCCTTGTTATATATACAAATAGTAAAAACTTCTTCTAATAATTGACAACGCAGAGATTTTAGCATAAAAAGTTTTTTTTTACAATACTTTTTTTTGTTTAATTATAATATATATTTTATATATTATAATTAGTCTATAATGATTGAATTTACAAAAAAATTATGTTATAATATTTATATTAAAGAAAGGGGATATTATGAAATTAGTATTAATTAGGCACGGGGAAAGTGAATGGAATAAATTAAATTTATTCACAGGTTGGACTGATGTGGGTTTGACTGAAAAAGGTATAAGTGAAGCTATGGAAGGAGGAAGGCTTTTAAAGGATAACGGTTATGATTTTGATATATGCTATACAAGTTATTTAAAAAGAGCAGTTAAAACTTTAAATTATGTACTTTCAGAGCTTGATAGGGAGTGGCTGCCTGTATATAAAAGTTGGAAATTAAATGAAAGGCATTATGGTGCGTTACAAGGGTTAAATAAGTCAGAAACTGCTAAAAAATACGGAGAAAAACAAGTTAAAATATGGCGTAGGTCTTTTGATGTTTTGCCTCCTATGTTGGAAGAAAATGACGATAGAAACCCTGCAAATCAAGAGCAATATAGATGTGAAGATAAAAATAAACTACCGCTTGGGGAGAGTTTAAAAGAAACTATTGCAAGAGTTATGCCTTATTTTGAATTGGAAATAAAACCGCAAATGAAACTTGGTAAAAAAGTTCTTATTGCAGCTCACGGTAATTCTATAAGGGCGCTTGTTAAGAGTTTTGAAAATTTAACTAATGAAGAAATTATGGAAATAAATATACCTACGGGAGTTCCTTTAGTATATGAATTTGACAATGATTTTAATGTTTTAAAGAAGTATTATTTAGGAGATGAAGAGAAATTAAAGGCAAAATTAGATAGTGTTGCTAACCAAGGTAAGGCGAAATAAATAGAAAACAAAGCAAAAACAAAGCAAAAATAAAGTTAAGTCTATGCTTAACTTTATTTTATTGTAAGAACTTTAAATATAAATATTATAAAAGCCCTTTAGTGATTATATTATAATAATTTTATGTTTTAAAGTGATATATTTTACCTTAATTAATACAATTTTATAATATAAGTTTACTGCTTTAAAACTTATCGAATTAAGGATGTTAGCGTTTTTATTAAAATATATATATATTTTATTTTAAAATTCTAGGTTTAAATATGGAAAATATCCATATTTTTTTTATTTATAATATTTTATTTATAGTATATATTGTTTTTGTTTATTATTTTGTAATTGAGATAATATTTTAAGCAAAATTTCTATTAATGTTTTATATTAAAATAAATTTATTTATAATAGATTAATCATAAAATACTATTGCTGAAGATTTATTATTTAATTCAGCGGACGCATATAAGTTTTAAAAATATATTTTATAAAAAAATAGGTATAGTAAAAATATTTTTGTAAAAGTGCTTATAAATTTGATTTAGATAAATATTTTTAGGCTATTTTTTATTGTAATTTAATGGAAATATAGTTTATTAACAGTAAATATGTTATTTATTTTAAGGGTTTAATATAAATTAATTTTTAAAATAAATTAAAAATATAATACTTATTTATAAATATTAATAAAGATTAAATTAAAATTAAAAGTTTAAATATATGGTAAACATTTGTATAATTTTTTATTATAAATATATCTTTTTTATTTTTATTTTATTTTAAATATGTGTAAATAAGTAAAATGTTGTTTTTATTTACTGATATAATTATAATACTTACTGTTTGTATTTGTGAATTTTATTTTTTTATAAACTATAAAAAACTCTAATTTTAGAATGTTTAGCTGTTTAATTAACTGTTTAACTTTTTGTTTTAAATATAATTATATACATAAGCCTAGTTTTATGGTATAATTATTTAGTTAATAAACTGTTATTAAAGGGAGGATTTTATGATTTTTAGAAAAGAGTTAGACAAAGTAAATACCTATGTTCCGGGTAAGCCTGTAAGTGAAGTTAAAAAGGAGTATGGTTTAGATAAAATAGTGAAACTTGCATCTAATGAAAATCCTATAGGAACTTCTCCAAAGGCTATGGAGAGAATGAAAAAAGCATTGGAAGGTATAAACATTTATCCTGACGGTGCACAGGCAGAGTCAAAACAGGCTTTGGCTAAATATTGGGGAATAAGTGAAGATATGATTATGGTTGGTAATGGCGGAGAAGAGTGTATCAAAATGCTTGGACAAGCTATTATTTCAAATGATGATGAAATTATAATGAATTGGCCTAGTTTTTCACTATATGATATTGCTACAAATATAATGGGTGGTAAGGTTATAAGGTCTGAATTAGATGAGAATTTTGAGCCAAATATAGATGATATGATATCTCATTTAAGCGAAAGAACAAAAATGGTTGTTTTGTGTTCGCCAAATAACCCGACTGGAAATATTGTTCCTACTGAAAAAATTGATAAGTTAGTAGATGCACTTCCAAAAGATGTAGTTTTGGTAATTGATGAGGCATATTATGAATTTGGTGTTGTAAATCCTGATTATCAAAATTCTTTGAGCCTACTTCATAAACATGAAAATACTGTTATACTTAGAACTTTCTCTAAAGTTTGCGGTATGGCAGGTATAAGAGCGGGATATATAATCTCTAATAAAGAATTTATTAAAAATGTACTTAAAGTTAAAAATGTATTTAATTCTAATTTAATTGCGCAAGCGGGTATATTGGGCGCTGTTGAGGATGAAGAGTTTATAAAGAAAACAGTAGAACTTAACTATATTTCTTTAGGTATGCTTGAAGAATGTTTTGATTCTTTAGGATTAAAATATGTAAAATCAAATGCCAACTTTGTTTGGGTAAATGTTGAAAGAGATTCAAGAGTTGTAAATGAGGAACTTCTAAAAAGAGGAGTTATTATAAGACCGGGATTCTTATGGGGATATGATAACTATATAAGAGTTTCTACAGGTACAGTTGAACAAACTCAAGTATTTATGAAGGCTTTAGAAGAAATAATAAAAGGATAGTTATTGATATGGAAAATATACTTTCAGTTAAAAATTTATCTAAAAAATATGGGTCTAAAGTTGCCCTTGATGATGTAAATATTGATCTTACAGGAGGTAAGATTGTAGGGTTATTGGGGCCAAACGGTTCAGGAAAAACTACACTTATAAAACTTATAATGGGTCTTTTGACTCCTAATTCAGGAGAAATTAAGGTCTGTGATGAGAATGTATCTCACATAACAAAGGGTATGATTTCTTATCTTCCTGATAATCTTTATTTTGATAGAAATTCAAAAGTATCTAGTGTTTTAAATATTTTTGAAGATTTTTATGAAGATTTTGATAGACAAAAATGTATAAATATGTTGGAAGACCACAATATAACGGGAAATCCTAAATTAAAAGAACTTTCTAAAGGTATGCTTGAAAAAGTACAACTATCTTTAGTTTTATCTAGGAACTCAAAGCTTTTTGTTTTAGATGAGCCTCTTGGTGCAGTTGATCCTGCGGCTAGAGATAAGATTTTAAACACAATAATGAAAAATTATTCAAAAACAGGAACTATGCTTATATCTACTCATCTTATTCAAGATGTTGAAGACATATTAGATGAAGTAATCTTCATTAAAAATGGAAAAATTTTGTTACATGAAAACGCTAAGAAATTAAGAGAAAGAGAGAACTCATCTATTAATGATATTTTTAGGGAGGTATTTAAATGCTAACACTTATAAAGTATGATATGATAGAACTTGGTAAAAAAGTTTTACCTGCTTGGCTTTTTATTACTGTTCTAGTTATAGGTCAGCATTTTCTAGTTAAGTTAGATTTAGGGCCTGTGCAGGTAGGTTTATCTAAGTTTATTGCTACAATTGCACCTGTTGCTGTACTAATTGTTTTATTTTTCTCTTCAATATTTTGGTTTAAAAGAGTTATGTTTACTAGAAGAGCGTATTTAACTTTTACACTTCCAAGAAAGATTAGTAGTACAGTTATAAGTAAATTTTTAGTTACTTTTATTTACTGCGTATTTGGTGGTATTTTAACAGCTATATTATTTAAAATTAGTTTTGATTTATTGGATATTTCAAAAAATTTCAAAGATTCAATGGAAATTACTATGAATATGTCTAGTATTAGAAATACAATGATTTATTTTCTTTTAAATAGAATTGTTACTACATTTACAGGAATTGCTATGATATATATGGTTATTTCTGTTGCTATGCTACTTAACAAAATGAGAGGATTTTTTGGATTTATATTATTTATGTTTTTAAATTTTGTTATTGCTTATTCTTATAACGCTTTTACTAAAACGCTATTTTATAATGGTAGTGTTAAACCTATAGATGCAGGTGCTGGTAGCGGAGTAAATATTTTATCTGATATGGGTAAATATAGTCAAGCTCTTGAAGAAGGACTTAGAACAGGTTTGATTTCATCTATAATATTTTATGGCATATTAGTTGTAATTTACGTTTCAGTTGTAACTTTAATATGTAATCGTAAAATTAACGTGTAGGTGTTTTGATGAAATTAATACTATCAGTATATATATTTGTACTTGGAATATCCATAGGTAGCTTTTTAAATGTTGTAGTGTATAGGCTGCCACGTAAAATAAATATGGTAAAAGGTAGGAGTTATTGTCCAAATTGCTTACATAAACTTTCTGCTTTAGATTTATTTCCTTTGTTTAGTTATTTGTTTTTAAAGGCTAAATGTAGGTATTGTAGCAACAAAATTGCGCCTACATATTTTTTAATTGAGTTATTGACAGGGGTTATTTATTTATCTATTTACTTGGTATTTGGTTTAACTTTATATTCTATAACTTTAATAGCGATTTTTACATTACTTATACCTGCATTTAGGATAGATGATGAGAATAAATTTATACCAAACATTTTTCCTATCTTAATAGGTATGTTATGTTTTTATCAGTCGGTTGTAGTTTTGCAAGAAAGTATTTACAAAACAATTATGACTGCGGTTGTAATAACTTTGCCTTATCTACTCTCTAGCATGATTGCAAAAAGGGCAGGTTTTAAAAAATTCGGACTTGGCGATATAAAGTTAATGTTTGCGTTAGCTATGGGAATAAGATTTGAAATGATTTATTATTATATATACTTGACAATGGCAATCTTGTGTAGTAAAATAGTACTAGAGCTGTTTGTAAAAAAGAAACAGGTAAATGAATTTCCGTTTTCGAGATATATTGTATTGTCATATTTATTGATAGTATTTTTTGAAAAAATTATAATAGGATAGGGTGTATGCTTATAAAAAAAAGACTTGGAGACTTATTAGTAGAGTATAAATTACTAACAGAAGAAAAATTAAACGAGGCGTTAAAAAAACAAAAAGAATCTGGTGGTAAAAAACTAGGTAGATTACTTATAGATTTGGGATATGTTAGCGAATCGAATTTATATAAGGTATTGGAAATGCAATTTGGAATACCTTATGTTGATTTGAATGCGATAAACATTGACCCTAAAATTCCAAAGCTAATAAATCAAAAATTAGCTGAAATGTATACGTGCATACCTATATCTTATGAAGATAAGAAAATTAGTGTTGCAATGAGCGACCCATTAGATGTTATCGCTATTGATGATATTAGAATGTCTACGGGTCTTGAGGTTGAGGCTGTTATTTCGTCGGAACCCGACATAAAGAAAGCAATTAATAAATTCTACGATTCAACTGATACAGCTAAAGCTGCGGCAAAGGAATTTTCAGAACAACATATTTCTAGCAATGAAGATTTTTTAATTGAAGAGAGTGCAGACGTAACTAACAGTCCAATGGTTAGACTTGTTAATACAATAATATCTCAAGCAGTTAAGAAAAAAGCAAGTGATATACACATAGAACCATTTGAAACTTACGTAAGAGTTAGGTATAGGATAGACGGTTCTTTGGTAGAAATTATGACTTCGGATAGAAATACTCATTCAGGTATATCAACACGTATTAAGATAATGGGTAATATGAATATATCCGAAAGGAGAATACCACAGGACGGTAGGGTTGAAACCGTAATCGAAGGTATGCCAATAGATATGCGTATATCTGTATTGCCTACTGTTTATGGAGAAAAGATAGTTATTAGGATACTAGATAGGAATTCATCTCTACTCAGTAAAGAAGATTTAGGTTTTTCAAAAGCGAACATTGATAGATTAGATAAAATTTTAAAAGTTCCCGAAGGTATTATACTTATGACAGGTCCTACGGGTTCAGGTAAGACTACTTCGCTTTATACCTTGCTAAAAGAATTTAATAAAGTTGATACTAATATAATTACAGTTGAAGATCCCGTTGAGTATAGACTTGACGGAATAAATCAAGTACAAGTTAATGCTAAAGCTGGACTTACATTTGCATCGGGTTTAAGGTCTATACTTAGACAGGACCCTGACGTTGTAATGGTAGGTGAGATAAGGGACCAAGAAACAGCACAAATAGCAATAAGAGCCGCTATTACAGGACACGTAGTATTTTCAACGCTACACACTAACGATACTGCGAGTACCCTATCAAGATTAGTAGATATGGGCGTAGAGGCATTTTTAGTTGCCACTGCCGTAAAAGGTATAATAGCACAAAGACTTGTAAAGAGAATTTGTAAAAAATGTAAATATTTGTACGAACCAAACAAAGAAGAAAAACAAATATTGGGATTATCTCAAAGTGTTAAGGGTAAAATTGCCAAAGGTAAGGGTTGTAACTCTTGTAATGGTTCAGGATACTCTGGTAGGATAGCTATACATGAAGTACTTATAGTCGATGATGCTATGATGTCTTTAATTATAGACGGTGGTGGCGTTGACGATCTAAAAAAGACCGCTATAGATTCGGGTATGGAAACTTTGAATGATTCTTGTATATCACTTGTTAAACAAGGGATAACTACTGTAGACGAAGTAATTAGAACGACTTATCAATTAGAGATTTAGGAGGAGTTATGGCGAGTGAAAATCAGGAATTGGATTTAAGAGCCATTTTTGAACACGCTGTTAAATTTGATGCTTCTGACGTACATATGACGGTAGGTTCTCCGGTATTAGCTAGAATTCATAGTAGGCTAGTACCTGTAACAAAGAGAAAACTTACTCCAGAAGACACACAAATAGTCTGTAAAAAGATACTTAATGAAAAACAGTATAAAGATTTTGTGGATAGGGGTGAATATGACTTTTCATTTTCACTTCACGGTTTAGGAAGATTTAGGGTAAATGCTTATAAGCAAAGAAACTCTTGTGGTCTAGCTTTTAGGGTGGTCCCTGAAAGAATTCCTTCATTAAGCGAATTGCAACTACCTAGCGTGCTTGAAAAACTTACTATGAAACGTAGAGGTTTGATATTGGTTACAGGACCTACGGGTTCGGGTAAATCTACAACATTGGCTAGTCAAATTGATATAATAAATAAAAGAGATAATAGCCATATAATAACAATAGAAGATCCTATAGAGTATTTGCATAAGCACAATAAATCAATTGTAAACCAAAGAGAGATTGGACAAGATACTACGACATTTGCTACAGCTTTAAGGGCTGCACTTAGGCAGGACCCTGATATAATCCTTGTTGGTGAGATGAGAGATTTAGAAACTATATCAACTTCTCTAACAGCATCTGAAACGGGTCATTTGGTATTTTCTACTCTTCATACAATTGGTTCTGCTATGACAGTAGACAGGGTTGTAGACGTTTTCCCTCCACATCAACAACAACAAATTAGAATTCAGCTTGCAGGTGTTTTGGAGGCGGTAATTTCTCAACAACTTCTACCTACTAAAGATGGTCAAGGTAGGGTTGCTGCGTTGGAAGTTATGATAGTAAACCCTGCTATAAGAAATTTAATAAGAGAAGGAAAATCACATCAAATACAAACAGTTATACAAACTAGCAGAAATTTGGGTATGGTATCTATGGATGCTTACATATTGAGTTTGTATAAAAAAGGTATTATAAGTGATGTAACAGCTATTAAATATGCAGTTGATGCCGATTATGTTAAAAATCAAATTTCGAGTTCACTGTTAAGATAGTTTTAATTAGTTAATAATGTTTTAAACATCATTAAAACATAATGTATTTAGGAAAGGAAGGTTTAATGTCACAATCTACTGCATTTAATTGTAAGTATATTACTAAAAAGGGCACTTCTGAAACCAAAGTTATTTTAGCTGAAAATGAATTACGTGCACAAGATATGATAAGGGGTATGGGAGCTACTCCTATATCAATCACTAAAGAGTCAGGAAAATCTGATACAAAAAGAGGTATAACTTTATTTGCTAAAAAGGTTAAGTCTAGTGATTTGTCTTTGTTTTGTAGACAGCTACATACTATGCTTTTTGCAGGTATGCCTTTGGTTAGAGCTTTGGAAGTAATGGCTGAACAACTTACACATCCCGAATTAAAAAGGGCAACAGAAGAAATGACTTTAGGGGTACAAAAGGGTAATATGTTTTCGGAAGTAATGAAACAACATCCTAAAGTATTTCCACATTTACTTATATCTATGGTTGAAACGGGAGAACTTACAGGTAAACAAGACGAAGTGCTTGGTAAAATGGCAATTCACTACCAAAAAGATGACCGTATAGAGAGAAAGATAAAATCGGCTATGATATATCCGAAGTTTTTGGCAGCTTTAACAATTACCGTAGTTGTGATTATGTTGGTAAAAATATTACCTACATTTGTAACACTGTTTGATGGAACAGGCGTTGATATGCCTGCTTTGACGCAATTTATAATTGATTTATCACATTTAATTGTTACTTATTGGTATATAATTATAGCCGTTATTGCGGGTGCTGTATTTGCTACTAAGGCTATATTGAAAACAGAGTCGGGAAGATATACTTATGACTCTACGTTATTTAAACTTCCTATAATAGGTCCTGCGGTTACTAAGGTTATAACTTCAAGATTTACTAGAACTCTATCAACACTACTTTCAAGTGGTCTGCCACTTCTTAAATCGCTTGAAATGGCTGCAAAAGTAACTAGAAACAAGATTGTTGAAGAAGGTATATCTAGGGTTACTGAAGATATTAAAAAAGGTAGTAAACTTAGTGGACTTATAAAGAAAATGGGACTTTTCCCACCTATGTTGGTATCTATGATTAGTATAGGTGAAGAGGCGGGTTCGCTAGAAGACATGCTTGAAAGAACATCTGATTTTTACGATGAAGAATTAGAATCTGCTATGGATAGTTTAGTTGGTCTTATAGAGCCTGTTATGATACTTATTATGGGTATAATCGTTGGTATAATCGTTGTAGCTATGTTATTACCTACATTTGAAGTTATCAACACAGTTAAATAGTAAAAAGATAAAATCAAGGGCTTGTAGTTTGTAGTAAAGTTTTAAGATTGCAAATTATATTTTGCCTATAAGGTTTTACAAATTAGAATATAAATATTTTAAGTTTTTAATGGCGTTATTAAAAATAGTAAACTTTAATATGTTTTATTATCTTTAAAATAGGTAGTTTATTATTAACTTAAAATAAAATATAAAAAAGATATAATTTTTTCGTAAGTGAAAATTATATCTTTTTTATTTATGAATTATTGATTGAAAAGAGAATTTAATAATGGTAAAATGTAATTACTGTCTTGAAAATTATTATTTAGTTGTGTTTTTGGGGCAAAATTTATTATTAAGGAGTTTTTTTAATGAAACGATTTACAACAAAGGATTTAATTAATGCAGGAGTTTTTTCTGCACTTATTTTAATAACATATTTAATGGCAGCTGTGGTATTTCACGTACCATTTTTAATGCCATTTATGCCGTTTGGTTGCGCTATAACTGCGTATATGCTATATACTACAAAAATTAATAGAGTGGGCATGTTATCAATTACGATGACAATGTTTATTATATTTTTTGCGGTAACAGGACACGGTATTTTTGTAATACCGGGCGCAATTTTATCTGCGATAGTAGCAGAATATATTTTGTATAAGGGCAAATATTCATCAATAAAACATGCTAGATTATCTTACGTTGCTTTTAACTTTTTTGGTGGATTTATGTTTTTACCATTATTTATTTTAAAAGACAGCGTAAGACAAAGATTACTAAATGCAGGAAAAAGTGCTGAATATATAGAAAAATATTTTTCTTATTTTCCAAATTATCTTTTACCAATTATAATAGTACTTTCGCTTGTAGGTGCTTACATAGGCGCAACTATTGCAATTAAGATTTTGAATAAGCATTTTAAAAAGGCGGGAATGATTTAGATGAAACTAGATTTTAGAACTAAACTATTTATGACTATTTCTATATCATTAATTTTAGTATCTAATAAATTTCATTTAAAATATTTTTATCTAACATTTTTTATAGGACTTGTTCCTTTTATGTTATTTAATATAAAATATAGAACAAAGAAATATATAATTTATACACTTATATATGTTTGTTCTTTTTTTATAAATAGTTTTTTAAATGGTAAATTATATTCTGTAAATTTAATACCTATAATGCTATTATTAGCGTTTTCAAATTTATTTTCAGGTATTATGATGGGATACTATACGTTAAAAACAACAAAAATGGTTGATTTAGTAAGGTCTTTAGAACTTATGAAAATGCCATATTTTATAATTATACCATTTTCAGTTATGCATAGATTTTTTTACTCTATAAAAAATGATTATAGTAATATTTTAAAAGCTATGAAATTAAAGGGGCTAACTTTTAGAAATTTGTGGAAATCGCCTATTAAAATGCTAGAATACAGAGTTGTTCCCCTTGCTATGATTGCTATGAAAAGTGCTGATGACTTAACTATTTCAGCCATGAGTAGGGGGCTTATTGCGTCTAGTAAAAGAAGTAGTATTTCTAACGCAAGGCTTAAATGGTATGATTATTTAATTATAATCATAATGTCGCTACTTTTGATTTTAAGGTGGTGTTTATAATGTTAGAAATAAAAAATTTATCTGTTAAATTTGAAAATGAGAAAATACTAAAAGATATAAATTTTAAGGCTAAAAAGGGAAATGTAATTGTTATAAGTGGTGCGTCAGGTTCGGGAAAAACAACGCTTGTAAATACTATAAATGGTGTTATTCCTTTTCATAGAAATGCTGAAGTTTCAGGGGATATATTATTTAATTCAAAGAGTATATTAAATGAAGATATACAGGAGAGAAGTAGATATTTAAGTACAGTATTTCAAAATCCTGATAATCAGTTCTTTTGTATAAATTCAACCGATGAAATTGCTTTTCCGTTAGAAAATAGAAATGTCAAAAGAGATGAAATTTTAAAAAAAATAGAAATTCATACTAAATTATTAAATACTTCTCATTTAAAAGATAGGTCTTTGATGAAGTTATCGGGTGGAGAAAAGCAACTTGTAGCAATAACAAGTGTTTCAGTTATGGGCGAGGAAATTTATTTGCTTGACGAGCCGTCTTCATCACTTGACAAAGATTCTATAAATAGGCTTTCTTTTGCTATAAAAAAATGGAAAGAAATGGGTAAAATTATAATAATTTCAGAACATAGACTTTATTATTTAAACGAAATAATGACGGATTTAATATGTCTTGAAAATGGAAATATTGTAGATAAAAACTATATAAATTTAAGGAGTTTAGATGAAATAACTCTACAAGATTTGCAGAAAAAACACTTATATAAAAAAATAAATCCAATAAAAGAAAAATCGTCTTCGGATAGCGAAATGAAATTATATAACTATAAATATGCGTATAAAAAAAATGTAGTAATTGACTTTGACATAAATATTAGTGATAAAAAAATTACATTTTTGATAGGTAAAAATGGAGTAGGAAAATCTACCATAGTAAATTGTATGTGTGGACTTAATAGAAAGTTTAAGGGTTTTACAAAGCTAAATGATATTGAGTTTATTAAAAAGGGATACAAATATTGCTCGCTTGTTATGCAAAATGTGAATTATCAACTGTTTACAGAAAGCGTATTTGAAGAGGTAAAACTTGAAACAGATGATAAAAATAAGATAGATGATGTACTAAGAAAATTGAATTTATATGATAAAAAAGACGCTCATCCTATGAGTTTATCGGGTGGACAAAAGCAAAGAGTATTAATTGCAAGTGTTTTTGCTACTAAAAAAGATATAATAGTTTTTGATGAACCGACTTCGGGGCTTTGTTTTAATAGTATGATTGCTATTAAAGATATTTTATTGGAACTAAAAAAACAAAATAAAAAAGTAATAGTAATTACCCACGACTATGAATTTATAAGTAAGTTTAATGATGAAGAAATTATTGAAATTTATAAATGATTTTAGTTTTAGACTTTATTAAAGATTAAAGAACTTATAAATATAGGTTTTTAAAATTTATAGGACGTATTATTAAGTTTATATGTAAATTAAGTAGCTAAATATTATAAGTTATTGGAGTTATTTTAGGGAAAATTAAATAAAAAGTCCTAATTATACAGGTTTTATTTATTAACTTTTTGTTATAATTAGGACTATTTTACTATTGTTTATGGTTGTGTATTTATTTAAAATAGTGATTTGTATATATTGAGTCAAAATAAAACAAAATATTAAATGAAATTAATATTAAAAAAAACACGTGACAAATGTCCTATGTTTTGCTATAATAATAAACAGATAGAAAAGGTCTATCAAAACAGTAAAAAAGAAAAATATAGCCAAGTGGCTAAAAGGTATTTGTAAATAAGGAGGATATATATGAAGAATTTACAAAACAGAAAACAAAAAGGTTTTACACTAATTGAGTTAGTAATCGTTATCGTTATCATCGGTATTTTGGTAACACTTGCAGCACTTAAGTATGCAGACGTAACAAGAACTGCAAAAGACAAAGTTGCAATTAACAATTTAAGAGCAGTAAAAGCTGCTATCCTAATCTGTCAAACAGAAAACAATGGAGATTTAAGTGCAGTTACAGTTGAGAAGATAAAAGAAAAATTAGAAAACAAAGTTTCTAAATCTGTAGGAGAATTAAACGGTACTGCTGATGGAAATGGATATAAATATACTTTTAATAAAACTGATTTAACATTAGGTGTAACAAATGATGACGGAAAAGGAAACCACGCAGAGTGGGGTAAGAAAGGTACTACAGTTGAAGGAACTTTCTACGAACTTAAGTAATTATAGTTAGAAGTAAAAAAAGAGTGGGTAGCTGCTCTTTTTTTTGAGATTTTTTTTATTTAAAGTATTACTACTAATATAGAGTTAGATAAAACCTATAAAATTTTTTAATATAAAATGAAGATAGTTAAAAGTTTTTATAAATATGTGAAAAATAAAATTAAAAGATTTAGCTTTATAATATTAGTTTAACTATAAGTTATCTTAAAATTTAATAGGTTTAAAATCGTAAAATAATTGGTGCTTTATTAGAATAAATTTTTATTTTTATTATTTTTGTTTTTAGTTTAATTAAATAAAAAGTCCTAATTTTACAGGGTTTATTTATTAACTTTTTGTTACAACTAGGACTATTTTACTGTTTTAAACAGGCTTGTATATATTTAAAATAGTGATTTATATATTGAACTAAAATGAAACAAATATTAAATGAAATTAATATTAAAAAAAACACGTGACAAATGTCCTATGTTTTGCTATAATAATAAACAGATAGAAAAGGTCTATCAAAATAGTAAAAAAGAAAAATATAGCTAGCGGCTAAAAGGTATTTGTAAATAAGGAGGATATATTATGAAGAATTTACAAAACAGAAAACAAAAAGGTTTTACACTAATTGAGTTAGTAATCGTTATCGTTATCATCGGTATTTTGGTAACACTTGCGGCACTTAAGTATGCAGACGTAACAAGAACTGCAAAAGACAAAGTTGCAATCAACAACTTAAGAGCAGTAAAAGCTGCTATCCTAATCTGTCAAACAGAGAACAATGGAGATTTAAGTGCAGTTACAGTTGACAAGATAAAAGAAAAATTAGAAAACAAGGTTTCTACAGCTGTAGGAGAATTAAATGGTTCTGCTGATGGAAACGGATATAAATATACTTTTAATAAAACTGATTTAACATTAGCTGTATCAAATGATGACGGAAAAGGAAACCACGCAGAGTGGGGTAAGAAAGGTACTACAGTTGAAGGAACTTTCTACGAACTTAAGTAATTATAGCTAGAATTAAAAAAGAGTGGGTATCCACTCTTTTTTTGTGAGTATTTTTCGAAAAATAATTTAAAGTATTACTACTAATATAGAGTCAGATAAAACTTATAACTTTTTTCCGAAAAATAATTATATATTAAATTAAGATAATGTAACATACTAAAAAAACACGTGACAAATGTCCTATTTTTTGATATACTATAAAGTAATAGAAATGGGGTATATATATGAATTTGAAATTCAAAAAGAAAAAAGGTTTTACTTTGATAGAACTTGTAATTGTAATAGTTATTATAGGTATTTTAATTATGCTTGCGGCGCTTAAGTATAAAGATATTACGGAAACTGCTAGTGATAAGGTTGCGATGTCAAATTTAAAGTCGTTAAAAACGGCAGTCGCTTTATATCAAACAAAACATTCGGGAACTCTACCTACTAAAATGGAAGATATAAAGGATAGCCTTGAAAAAAATGCACTTGATAAAAATTCAAACTACAGTTACAGTTTTGACGGAACTATTCTTAAAGTAACTAAAAAAAGTGGTAATAATAAAGAAAAATGGGGCGTAAAACAAGGCGTCGAAGGAACTTACTATGAAGTAAAATAGAAAAAAAGGCGTTTTAGCCTTTTTTTATTTTAAAATAATTCTTTAGCTTGAAAATAGCTTTATTGGTTGCTATAATAGTAATATATGGAGGTAATATTATGAATGTTCCAACACCACATTTAGAAATGAAAAAAGAAGATGTAGCAGATTTAGTTTTAATGCCAGGCGATCCTTTAAGGGCAAAAATGATTGCAAATAAGTATTTAAAAAATCCTGTGTTAATTAATAGCGTAAGAAACGTACTTGGTTATACGGGTTTTTATAAGGATAAAAGAGTTTCAGTTATAGCATCGGGAATGGGGATAGCGAGTATTGGTATTTATTCTTATGAGCTCTATAAGTTTTATGATGTAAATACTATTATACGAATTGGTTCTGCGGGTAGTTATGATAGTTCTTTAGATGTAAGAGATATTGTTATTGTAAAAGATGCTTATAGTGAGTCTACTTACGCTAAATGTCAAAATGGATTTGAAGGAGATATTATTTCTGCTACTGATGAAATTAACTTTAAATTAAAATTGTCTGCAAATAATTTGGGAATAAATTTGAAAGAAATAACTGTTCATTCTAGCGATGTGTTTTATAGAGAAAGTTTTGATTTTGAAAAGCTTAAAGCTGATAAGGGTTGCGTAGCAGTTGAAATGGAGAGTTTTGGACTTTTTCATAATGCCAAAGTTTTAAATAAAAATGCGGCGTGTTTACTTACTATATCGGATTCTTTGGTTACGGGTAAATCTTTGCCGTCTAAAGATAGAGAGCAAACACTTACTGATATGATAGAAGTGGCTTTAAATATATGATAGATGACACAAAAAAATTGGGTTTAAATGATACAGTACTTTTTGAAAATTCTAAATATAAAGATACTAAATTACTTTTGGAAGATATAAAGGGTGCATCTTCTTACAGTAAATTTGTAAACAAAAATAAAAGTTCGCTTATAGATGATAATATAAAAAAAGCGCTTGGCGAAATTATATTTGCTAGAAATCTAGAAATTCAAGAATTTGCAGATAAGGTTGGAATAAGTAAGGCGTTTGCCTACCAAATACTTAACGGTAGTAGACGTCCTACTAGGGATAAATTAATAGTTATAGGTTTAAAATTATTTGTTACTATTGATGAACTTAATAATTTACTTTTATCTGCGGGTAAAAAAAGGCTATATGCCAAAAATAAAAGGGATGCGGCTGTGATATATGCTATTACTCATAATATTACATTGCAAAAGCTAAATAAACTTTTAAAAGATGAGGGAATTGAAACTTTTAAATAGTTTAAATTATTTACGGGGAGAGATTATGTTAATTGATGAGTTTGATATTAATGAGGTTATTATTGAAAATCAAAAAGCGATAAATGAAGTTAGAAATATAATTATTGAAAATGAGCATATATACGGAAAAAAACCAAAGTTTTTTCTTAAAACTTACGGTTGCCAAATGAATGAACACGATAGTGAAAAACTTTATAGTATGCTTAGAATGGCGGGGTTTGAAGAAACAACTTCTTTAGAAGACGCTGACCTTGTTCTTTACAATACCTGCACTATAAGGGCTAATGCGGAAAATAAGATATATGGAAATTTAGGGCATTTAAAAGCTATAAAGCGAAATAAAAAGCATATGATTATAGCGATATGCGGTTGTATGATGCAGAGGGAACACGCTGTTGAGAGAATAAAAACTACGTATAAACACGTAAATATTGTTTTTGGTACTCATAATCTACACGATTTCCCGAATTTACTTTTAAAATATTTAAAAGAGAAAAAAATGGTTATCGACGTTTGGAAAAAGTCAAAGGGAATAGTTGAAGGAATAAAAGTTGTAAGAAAAAAGCCGCATAAGGCGTTTATAAATATAACTTACGGGTGCAATAATTGGTGTACTTATTGTATAGTACCGCTTACTAGGGGTAGGGAGAGAAGTAGACCTAAAGACTCTATTTTGAAAGAAGTTACTATGTTTTTAAGACAAGGTGTAAAGGAAATAATACTTCTTGGGCAAAATGTAAATTCGTATGGCAACGATTTTGACTATGATTATAAGTTTGGAGATTTGCTTAAAGATGTTGCAAGTTTAGATTTTGATTTTAGACTTAATTTTATGACTCCACATCCTAAAGATTTTTCTGATGATGTTATAGACGCTATAAGAGATTATGACAAGATAAATAAGTATGTTCATTTACCTGTGCAAGCGGGAAGTACCAAAGTTTTAAAGAAAATGAACCGTTCTTATACTAGGGAAGAATATGTAACTTTAGTTGATAAGTTAAAGGCTAAAATAAAGGATTTGAGTATATCTACTGATATAATTATAGGTTTTCCTTCGGAAGAAGAAGAAGATGTGGATATGTTAATTGATTTAATCAAATATGTTGAGTACGATACGGCGTTTACTTTTATATATTCAGTTAGGGAAGGTACTCCTGCTGAAAAGTTTGAGCAAATACCAGAAGATGTAAAGCATAAAAGATTTGATAGGATGCTTGCAGCCTTAAACGAAATTGTAATACGAAAAAATGCAGAGATGAAAGGCAAAACAGTTAGGGTTTTAGTGGATTCATATAGTAATGGAATGCTTACAGGTAGATCTGATTGTAATAGAAATGTAACTTTTGAAGGCGATGAGAGTATGGTAGGTACTTTTAAAAAGGTTCTTATTACAAGACCTAAAAAGTTTTCATTGTCTGGAACTTTAGTGGAGGAATAAAATGGCAGAAATGACACCTATGCTTAGACAGTATTTTGAAATTAAAAATGAGCATAAGGACTATATATTGTTTTACAGGCTTGGCGATTTTTATGAGATGTTTTATGATGATGCTATTATCGCAAGCGAGGAACTAGATATTACTCTTACTAAACGTAATGCAGGTAATGGAGAGAAAGCGCCCCTTTGTGGGGTGCCTTATCATTCTGTGGATCAATATATAGCAAAATTAATTGATAAAAGATATAAGGTTGCTATATGTGAGCAGGTTGAAGACCCTAGTACTGCAAAGGGGATAGTTAAAAGGGAGGTTGTAAAACTTTTAACTCCTGGTACTATAAGCGACCCTAGTATGCTAAATGAAGACACTAATAATTATCTAATGGTTATAGGTGTAGATAAGAATTTTTATGCTATAAGTTATGCAGATGTTTCTACGGGTCTTTTAAAGTATAGAAAGTATAAAATAGGCGATGAAGAAAGCTTTTTTTCAGCTATTTATATTATTAGACCTAGCGAAATTGTAGTGAAAGATAATTTCATTTTAAAAGAAAGACTTGAAAACTTTATAAAGGCTACTAACTTCAATATAGTTATTACAAAAGAGCAGAGAGATACAAGTTCTCTTGATTTTCAGTTAGAGAGTTTAAAAAGCTTTTTTAAAGTTAATTCGCTAGAAGGTTTTGGTATAACAAATACTGATATTGCTTGTATAGATGTTTTGGCAAGACTTGTAGATTATTTGAAATTGACGCAAAAAACTACATTAAATCATATTAGGAGTATCATATATGATGCAAGCGATAAATATATGATGATAGATGCCTTTACTTTAAAAAATTTAGAACTAATTGAAAATATGCGTTCAGGCGATAAGAAAGGTAGTTTACTTTACGTATTAGATAAGACAAAAACTGCACTTGGTAAGAGAAAGTTAAAATCATATATTGAAAATCCGCTTTTAGATAAATCTGAAATAGAGTTAAGGCTAGATAGGACGGAGTATTTACTAAAGGAATTTTTTGTAAGGACTATGCTTATTGATTACCTTAATGAAATTTATGATATTGAAAGATTAACTACCAAACTTGTATTAAAGACTATTAACCCTAGAGATTTAATTGCCTTAAAAAATTCTTTTAAGGTTTTTCCCGATATAGCGAAACTTCTTAAAAATACTGATGAATATAGAGAGCTTTTTGTAAAGTTTAATGAATTAATAGAAATTACTAATTTAATTGAAAATGCTATTAATGATGACCCGCCCGTGTCTACTAGAATGGGTAAATTTATAAATAGTGGTTATTCAAAAGAGTTAGACGAATTAAGACAGGTTAGCGAAAATTCGGAAAAAATATTAGCTGATTTACTTGAAACTGAAAGAGAAAAAACGGGAATAAAATCTATGAAACTTGGGGTTAATAAAGTTTTTGGATACTATATAGAAGTTACAAAAACACACAAAGACAAAGTTCCCGATTATTATATAGCAAAACAAACCCTTGTAAATGCGGATAGATATGTAGTTCCCGAACTTAAAATTTTAGAAGAAAAAATACTAACTGCTAAAGAAAAAATAAATATTTTAGAGTACAATATTTATATGGATATAGTAGATATGCTTTTAAAACAATTAGATGATATGCTTTTTTCTGCAAATATAATAGCAGAAATTGACGTTTATCAAAGTTTTGCAAGTGTTAGTGAAAAGTATTCTTATGTAAGACCAAATATTACTAATGATGACTCAATAAAACTTGTAAATTCTAGGCATCCTGTTGTTGAAAGTATGCTTTCGTATAATGAGTTTGTTGGAAATGATGCTAGTTTAAACTGTGAAGATAGTGTTATAAGCATAATTACAGGTCCAAATATGGCGGGTAAATCTACCTACCTAAGGCAAGTGGCTATAATATCACTTATGATGCAAATAGGTTGTTTTGTGCCTTGTGATAGCGCTGATATATCTATAGTAGATAGGATATTTACTAGAGTTGGGGCTAGTGATGACCTTTATAGGGCAAAGAGTACTTTTATGATAGAAATGCTTGAACTTGCAAATATATTAAACCACGCTACGGATAAGTCTTTGGTTATACTTGATGAAATTGGTAGGGGTACTTCTACTTTTGACGGGCTTAGCATAGCTTGGGCGCTTACTGAATATATCGCTATGAAAATCAAGTGTAAAACGCTTTTTGCTACTCATTATCACGAACTTACAGAGCTTGAAAATACTCTTAAAGGGGTTGTAAATTACCGAATAACTGCTAGTGAAAAAAATGATGATATAGTTTTTTTAAGAAAACTTGTAAGGGGCGCTGCAAGTAAGAGTTTTGGTATAGCTGTGGCTAAACTTGCGGGTGTGCCTGAAGATGTTATAAAAAGGGCAAAACTTGTACTAAAAGAACTTGAAAAAAACGATATAGCAAGACCTGTTATATCTGTAAATGAAGAGTTTTTATCTAATGATAACACTTTAGAGAATGATAAAACTATTGAAAAATACGAAGAGTTAGAAAGTTATTTACTTGGAATATCTCTTGAAAATACAAGTCCTATAAATGCGCTTATGCATTTGGACAAACTTATAAAAATTTTAAAGGACTAGAATTATGATAATTAAATTACCTGAAAATATAAGTAATCAAATAGCTGCGGGAGAAGTTGTAGAAAGACCTGCATCTGTTGTAAAAGAACTTGTGGAAAATTCTATAGATGCAGGGGCGACAAAGATTTCTGTTGAGATAGTAAATGCAGGAAAAGACTTGATAAAGGTTATTGATAATGGTAAGGGTATTGAAAGTTCTGATATAGAACTTCTTTTTGAAAGGCACGCTACAAGTAAAATAAAAACCTTGGACGATATATATAGCATTTATTCTTTGGGATTTAGGGGAGAGGCGCTTGCTAGTATAGCGTCTGTTTCTAGGGTAATTGTTGTAAGTAAAACTACTGATGATGATAACGCTAAAAAAGTAACTTATTATGATAACAAAATTCAAAATATCGATACTTGTTCGGGTATTGTAGGAACTAGTATATCTGTAAGCGATATTTTTTATAATACGCCGGTTAGATATAAGTTTTTAGAGACGTCTAGTAGGGAGAAGTCAAAAATTCTTGCTTTAATGACAAGACTTAGTATCTCAAGACCTGACATAGCTTTCACAATGATAATAGACGGTAAAGAAGAGTTTAGAACAGACGGTAGTGGAAAACTTTTTAACGTACTTCATAGAATTTATGGCGCTAGTTTAAGTAGTAAAATTATTGAGTTTAATAGTGATAATGACTTGTTTAAAATAAGTGGATATATATCAAAGCCTGAATATACAAAGGGTAGTAAAGCGCTTCAAGTTTTGTTTGTAAATGGTAGGTATGTAGAAAGCAAAGACTTATCAAAGGCTATAGTTAATGCTTATGAGGGGCTACTTATGGTTCATAGACATCCTGCTTATTTTATTAATATAGATATGCCTGCGGATAGTGTAGATGTAAATATACACCCGCAAAAGATTGAAATAAAACTTGAAAATTTTGACGCTATAAGTACCAAACTTTTTAATTTAGTTAAGGAAACTTTGTATAAGTACAAGCAGGTTAGAACTTTTGATGTAGAAAAGATAGCAGTAGCTAAAGAAGAAGTTAAAAAAGAAGAGATTTTATCTGATGCTACAAAAAAGATATTTGAAAAAAATATGAAAAATAATTCGGATATAGATTTTTATATACCTAATTTAGAAGAAGATGAAAGCAAATTAGAAACTGTAGATTTAAAATATTTAGATATGTTAAATGATTTTAAATTTTCTGATGAAACAGTAGAAGTTTCCGAAGATAAGGAAGTTTATGAAGAAATTTCTTTTGATAATGATGTAGATAGTTTTGAAGATGTTATAGACATAAGTGATGAAAATGATTCAGAAGAAGTAGTTTATAATGAACCTGAAAAGTATGATGAAAATATTTATTCAAATTTAGATGTTGTAGGACAACTTTTCAAAACTTTTATTATAACTCAAAAAGATGATGTATCATTTTTTATAGACCAACATGCAGCGCACGAAAGAGTTATGTTTGAAAGGTTTATGGCGGAGTTTAGAAACCAATCATTTGGGTCGCAGTATTTGATTTCGCCTTATGAGTATGAATTTAAGTTTGACGATTTAGATATAATTGATAGGGCTATAGGATTTTTGGAAAATTTACGTGTGGATGTTGAAAAAATAAATGATAGAAAGTATAAGTTTACTAGCGTGCCAGTTTTTGAAATGCCGTTAGAAATAGATGATATAGTTAATATTTTAGATAATTTTAAAGATAATTTTGAAAAGAGTTTTGAACTTCTTTTAAAGCCTAAAATTACTATGAGAGCGTGCAAATCTGCTGTAAAGGCGGGCGATACACTTTCTAAAGAGGAAATAAGCGAACTTATAAATAGTTTGAAATCTTTAAATAATCCTATGACTTGTCCACACGGTAGACCTATAATGTTTGAAATTACTAAAAAAGAATTTGAAAAATTATTTAAAAGGATAGTGTGATGAAGAAATTAATTATAATCGCAGGTGCTACTGCTGTTGGAAAAACAGATTTTTCTATAGAAATGGCTAGAAAAATTAACGGAGAGATTATTTGCGGCGATTCTATGCAGGTTTATAAGTATATGAATATTGGTACTGCAAAGCCAAGTAATGATGAAATGAGTGAGATAAAACACCACCTTTTTGATTTTGTTTCTCCGAATGTTAATTATACAGTTAGTGATTATAATAAAGACGCTAGAAAAGTTATTGATGATATAAATTCTAAAGGTAAGATTCCTATTGTTGTTGGTGGTAGTGGTCTGTATATACACAGTCTTATTTATAATATGGATTTTAACGATGTAAAGCCAAATTACGAGTTTAGGGATAAACTTCTTGTAAAAGATTCTAGTGAGCTTTGTGAGATGTTAAATGCCAAAGGCGTAGAACTAACGAGTAGTGATAAAAATAATAAACGTAGATTAGTTAGAATGATTGAAATTTTAGAGTTTGGTGGAGATATAAATAAGTTTAGAAAAAATGATGAGAAAGTAAAAGATTATGAGGTTAAACTTTATTTTTTAGAAAGAGATAGACGAACTCTTTATGATAGGATAAATAAGCGTGTAGATATAATGCTTGAAAATGGGCTTGTAGATGAAGTTGAGCATTTACTAAATATGGGTGTAGATAGAAATGCTAAATCAATGCAGGCTATAGGATATAAAGAAGTTGTTGAGTATGTTTTGGGAGAAATATCTAAAGATGAGATGGTAGTTAAACTAAAACAAAATACAAGGCGGTATGCTAAAAGGCAAAATACTTGGTTTAAAAGGTATAAAAATGAAGAGTTTTATAACCTTAAAATTATTTGTTAATTTTGACGATAATTTAATTTATTAACCTATTGATTTTTTGGTCTTTAAGTGGTAATCTTTCGTTAGTAATATTTATGCTTGTAAAGGGGGATTTTGTGAATAAAAAAGTGAATTTATTATTGATATTTTTTATTTCTTTAGCTATGGTTTTTATTTGTGGTTTTGTTTATATTTATAAGATAAAAGGTGTAGATAAATCTAGCATTAAAAAAGAAGATTACAACAAGCAAAGTGAGATGAGAAGTAAGATTTTTTTTGAAAAAAAAGATGATTTTGAGAAAAAAGTTCAGGAGTATGGCAATAATAAAACTATATTGAAAAATAAAGGATATTTATTAGCTTATGTAAATTACCCAAAGAAAGATAATCCTATATTAGATAATGAAATAAAAATTTGGATAGATAAAATTTTAAAAAGTTATGAATTACAAACGGCTAAAAAGAATGCAGACCTTAGTATTACTTATGAGTCTTATGTTATAGATGATAAGTATATAAGTGTTGCTTTTGAAATTATATACAACAATGAGAGTTACGCACACCCTGAATATTTAGTAAAGACATTTAATTATGATAAGCAGAATAAAAAAATAATAAAATTAAATGATGTTTATAGTGAAGATGCACTTAAAAAGATAAAGGAGAAAATACTTGAAAAAATAAATTTATACGATTCAAAAGTTGTGGGAGATGTGATTAATGAATGGATTTTCACGCATAAGGGTATAAAATTTTTGCTTGGTAAAGGCAAATATACTCCTTCTTCTGATGGAGTTATAAATGTGGTATTTTCTAAAGAATTATTAAAAGATAGTGGTATTGCATACTTTGATGATAAAAAACAGGATGATGTAAAAGATGAAGTTGTAGTGATTGATGATAGTTTGAAAGTTAAGGAAAAAGATACTAATGGTAAAAAATTAATTGCTATAACTTTTGACGACGGACCGGGGCAATATACAGAAAAACTTTTAGAGATACTAAAAAAATATGATGCTAAAGCAACGTTCTATGTTTTAGGTACTCAAATTAGTAAATATCCTAATACGCTTAAAAAAATTGCAAATAGTGGTCATGAGATAGCGAGTCATACTTGGGATCATAAACAGCTTACTAGACTTTCGGATAAAGATGTAGAAACAGAATTTTTAAAAACAAAGGCTGAAATAAATCGTGTAGTTGAAATTGATGTTAATATGGTAAGAGCGCCTTATGGTAGCGTGGATAGTAGAGTGAAAAAAATTGCCAAAAATAATGGAATTTATTTTGTTCATTGGTCTATTGATACACTTGATTGGAAGACTAAAAATTCAAAGGCTATACAAGATGTAATAATTAAAAATGCAAAAGATGGAGCCATAGTGCTTTGTCATGATATACATAAACAAACTGTGGGTGCTATGGATACAGTTTTTGATAAATTAAAAAAAGATGGTTATGAGTTTGTTACTGTTTCAGAGCTATTTAAATTAAAAAATAAGTCTTTTGATGCTGGAAATGTTTATTATGACGCAAATTGAAGGGGAATAGTATGGGTTTTTGGATATTTTGTCTTATTATGGTGCTTTTAACACCGGTTACTATGATACTTATTGGGCTTTATTATAGAAATTATAAAGGTGGAAAGATAAACTATATTTCAGGTTATAGAACTAGTATGTCTATGAAAAATCAAGATACTTGGGATTTTGCTCAAAGGCTTATGGGTAGTATATTTTTTAAGGTTGGTTTATTTCTCGTAGTGCCGTCAATGTTACCGTTATTTTTTGTAATAGGTAAAGACAATAATACCGTAGGAAATTTACTTGGAATTATAAGTGTAGTTCAAATAGGATTTCTATTATTTCCAATAATAATTATAGAGAAAGAACTTAGAAAAAAGTTTGATAAAGATGGAATTAGAAAAGAGTAGTAGCAAAGGGGGAGATAAAATGAAACTTGTAATATTAGATTCTAATGCGCTTAATCCAGGGGACTTATCTTGGGATAAATTTTCTGAAAGTTTTGATTTAAAGATGTATGAAAGGACGTCTTATGATAAAATTATTGAGCGAGCAGAGGGTGCGGAAGCAATAATTGTAAATAAATGCGAAATAGATAAAAACATAATAGATAGTTTACCTAATCTTAAATACGTTGGCGAAACTGCTACGGGTTTTAATAACATTGATGTAAAATATGCAAATAGTAAGGGGATAGTTGTAACAAATGTTCCTAGTTATGGTACTAATGCGGTAGCGCAGTTTACTTTTGCCTTGATTCTTGAGTTGTGTCATAAAGTTGGAACTTATAGTGACGATGTTTTAGCAGGCGGTTGGGTGAGTTCAAAAGATATGTCTTATTGGACAACACCATTAATAGAATTAGATTCAAAGACTTTAGGTATTATAGGATACGGCGCTATAGGAAAAAGAGTTGAAGAAATAGCTAAAGCTTTTGGAATGAATATTATAACTTATAATGGAAAAGATGAAAATGAGCTTGAAAAACTATTAAAGGAAAGTGATTTTATTTCGTTACATGCACCACTTAATGAAAATACGAAGTATATGATTAATAAAGATACAATAAGTAAAATGAAAGATGGCGTTTTTTTAATTAACACTGCTAGGGGGCAAATGATTGTGGAAGAAGACCTTGTCAATGCTTTAGAAAGTGGTAAAATAGCGGGCGCTGCACTTGATGTTGTGGAAGTTGAACCTATGGCTAAAGATTGTAAGTTACTTAATGCAAAAAATATAATAATAACTCCGCATATAGCTTGGGCTCCAAAATCTGCAAGACAAAGGCTTATGGATACTGTATATGATAATTTAGTAGGTTATTCTAAAGGGGATATTAAAAATGCTATAAAAATTAGTTAGAAAATATAGTTTTATTTACACTAAAATATAGCATTTAAAAGCTTTTATATGATTAAATTAAAAAAAGAACTTCTAGTATATTGTGATATGAACCCCTAAATCCGGACAAATGGAGAAAGGGGTTTTTTATTATGCCAAAATATAGTAAAGAGTTAAAAATAAAAGTAGTTAAAGAATACTTAAAAGGAAAAGGAGAAGGATTAGGAAGTATAAGTAATAAATTTTCAATACCAAAATCAACAATTAAAAATTGGATTAATAAATATAATATTTATGGATTAGAAGAGCTAGAGAATAAACCAAATAAAACTATATATACTAGCAAATTTAAACTTTCTGTATTACAATATAGAGAAGTAAATAATAGTTCATAT
>PDWI01002783.1_pt1 | contig 29868 bp, 31 predicted proteins | sample 1430891 | NCBI WGS metagenome assembly PDWI01 (sample SAMN01162508, study PRJNA174530) | Oral metagenome, whole genome shotgun sequencing project. | biome: Marine environment; feature: Marine mammal; material: Swab sample of the gingival sulcus; isolation source: swab sample of gingival sulcus... | reverse complement strand
CTACAGCCGGACAACAACCCACTGCACAACATCACACTCAATACTATTTTTCTCATTACATCTCCGCTGTCATCACGACAGTAGTTACTCACCATTACAGTTTACAAAACAAAAACTTACGGTTTATGAATCAGTATCTTCCAATGTTGACGGATACACACAATCCACTGATGTGCTTAATCCATCCGCCAGCGTGTGCGTTACACCAGACACCACCCACGGCTGCATACGGATCACCGCAGGAAATGTAACATCCAGCTGGATCTGCGCTTCCGCGACCATCTCTGGTCGTCCGTGAACAAATGGCAGGCTGAGCGTATTATTTTGTCCTTTAATCCGTTTCAGTTCGGCTTTCGCTGCATCCGTTGCCTGATCTTTTGACTCATATACTTCGCGCAGCACATGCAATACTGTATCCGTGCCCAGAGTGATCGTGCCGCTGCCCTGATCGCCACTGTAGTGTGCCGAAACGCCGGTGTAATAGTCCCGACCCAATTCCTGATACTGTGCACCCGGCCCCAGATCTGACAGAGATACTAAAAAGCTGGGCATATCCCGTCCGGATGCCGTTTTCATACTGCCTGTTTCGGTAAACAACAGATGCCCGTTTTTTACCTGAGCGATACCACCATACAACCGACCCAGTCGGGTCAATAAATTCAGATCCGACTCATCCGCTTGTGCCAGATAAGTCACCGGCTTATTGACAAAACCGGCAGATATGGCCAGCGTCCAGCCGTTACGCGCCGCCAGAATCCTCAGCACATCTCTCAGCGTTGTATTGCAATATGTCACCGTGCTTAATACTTTCGCCTGACCTTCCAGCAAATCAGTAGCCTTTGCATGTATCGATAGTACTTGTTCAGCCACGTCATAACTCAGCTCATCGACGGTAAATGCACCTTTATAATGCAGCTTTTCTCCTTCATAGCCGATCCAGACTTTCAGTACTCGTCCACGCGGTGGCCATGCCAGTGTATTGCCCCGGTTATCCTGCTCTGACAACTCAATATCCAGCGTATCAGCCGCCAGCCCGACATCATCCCGAAGTGACAGGCTGATGAAAAACGGGCGAATCGTGGCGGTGATATCCGTGTTGCCGACCATGATTTTAAAAACCGGTTTCATCGCATCAGTCCCACAAGTTCACCGCAGACGATACCGGTTCAGCGGCAACCAGATCCGGTAACACAATCTGTATCCCTGCGGGCAGAATCACCGGTTGATCGGCCAGCCCGTAATTGGCTGTCAGCACTGCTTCGATGGTGCCATGTTCGGTGCCGTAATGCTGATAACAGATAGCATCCAGCACATCACCGGCTATCGTCGTATAAACCATCAGTTCACCCTCACCAGCGATAAATCAAATTCAATCGACTGTGCGATTCCGGCACCGTTAAAGTGCGTTCGGGTTTCATTGACTGACTCAATCAGCCAGCGACCCAGCAGATGCCCGTCCTGATCAATTAGCTGCTGCGGCTCACCACTGTCCATCAATGCCCTTAATGCCTCCAGGCTTTTCGCTTCACCAGCCACATGCGGATAAATCACACCCGGCAATTGCACCTGATCATCACCAGGGCCGAGTGAATGCCGCACCGAACGCTGATTCAGCCGCTCTTTATTCGCAAAACGGTGACTGGTACTGCGGCGGAACTCATCATACAGCGCGGTTTCCAGCGAAAAGACAAACGTACCGAGAATCGCTTTCATCAGTCATACCCTCGCGCCCGATACTGCCGGGCTTGTGCCTGTTCATGCTTCTCCAGTTCTTTTCGCACCTGCCGTGCCACCGCAGCCGGATCTTGCCCCGGTGACTGGTTAATGGTGATTGTAATGGTATCGCCCTGCACATGAACATCACTGCGCGGCTGCTGCCGGGCTTGTGCCTGTTTCAGCACCGCATCAACACGTTTTCGCAGCGGCGTAACATTCTCCGGCAACCTGACCGGCTTGCTCTTCTTGCTGTCATTCGCCGCCGTCAACATACCCAGATTTGCCGGAATAATATTCTGCGCGGCATCCATCATCACCGGCAGACCCGAACGCAGCAGCTCGGATTCCTGAGCCGTGGCTACCAGCTCTTTCTTGTGCAGAATCGCCCGATAACCATCAAACGGCACACTCGTCAGGCCGCTGGCGTGTGATCCATCGGTATCCATCCGATTAACTGCGGTGCTAATACTGTCCGCTGCTTCTGCTATTTGTGTCGCTGCTCTTTTTGACTCCTGTGCTGCTTGCAATTGTTTCAATGCAGCATGTTGATTGCCAATCATTGCATCTCTTGCTGCCGCAGCTGCTTTTTTTGACTCCTGTGCTGCTTGTAGCTGCTTCAATGCAGCACGTTGATTGTCAATCATTGCATCTCTTGCTGCCGCAGCTGCTTTTTCCATGATCTCTGCATTTGACATCGCACCTTTCATTTGCTCCGAAGCAATATCAGATGATGACTTTAACATGGTCTTTAAATAATCAGCGTTCGCAGCTTTTTGTTCCGCTGTCATGTTTGACCAGGCATTTTGCACTGCCGCGTTGATCTTCTTCGACATTTCAGCGATTTTGCCCGGATCTGACTCTGCTTTAAGCTGATTAAACAATGACTCAGCTTCAGTCATGTACTTTTTCTGCTTTTCAGCTTGAGTCAATAAATCGTTTTCAATGTTTGAAATGGTGCCGGCGAACATATCCTTGATGCCTTGAATAGCACCGGCAAAAGTGCCCATGGCTTCTGAAGCTTTAATTGCCTGTGCTGCCAGCTCCGCATTTTTAGCCTTGCTTAAATCCAGTCCCTGGATGTATTTCAGTAAACCGGCACGGGTAGTAATCATCTTATCGCCGGTTAATCCCAGCGTCTTGTTGACACTGATGATAGTTTCCCGTGCACGCGTGAATTGTGCAGAAAACTGTTGGGTTGGTGTCATCAGATTGTTGTAGACGGATTGTAATCCGGCATTTGCCTGCTCCACACCCCCTATTGCGTCGGTTAGTCTGATTGAGGATGCTAGTACCTGATCATGGGTTTTACCCAGCGTCATATTCAGACTTTCCATCGCCGGGGTGATTTGCTGACTGATCAGAGCAACTTCTTTAAAACGTGCAACAATTTTCTCTGTTTCCCAATTACTAATATTGCTGCCGTCGGCAAAAGCCGAACGTATTTCACGGCCCATGCCTTTGAATATTTCAACACTTTGCTGTCGGATCACCTGACTTGAGTCAAGTCCGTCCGCAACAATTCCGTTGAGCCGATCTTTTATTCTGCCAACATCACGGTCAGATAAAAATGAAGCTGCGGTATTATGTAATTGCTGTAGACCATCCAACATATTATGTACCGCAGCAATCTGCTCCTGATCATCCCGTCCGATAGATTGCGACCCTTCGTGCAAGATACCGAATTGTCCAAACGCTGACTGACGCTGAAAAGCACGACTGGAACGTCCGGATTGATAAAAAATACGTTCGTCGCGGCGGTCGTTAGAAATTGATCGTTCTTCCTGTACGACACTACCAAAACTGCCGAACCGTCCCTTGATTTCTTGTGGGCCACCTCCGAACAATGATTCGACCAAACTGCCCAACGCACCTCCGACCAGACCACCGATACCCGGTAAAATCATATTCCCAATGCCAGCCCCCAAACCACTGCCTATGCCGGTCTGTCCGATAGCCTGGCCAAACATCATTCCCAGACCACCTGCTCCTAATGCGCCGGAAATGCCACCACTCTGAACACCACTGATAATATTAGAAAAGCCACCCATGCCACCGCCTTGTAATACCTGGGAAATAGCACCGCTAAGTTGTTTTTGCATCGGGGCAATGAAATTTTTATCCAGTAATCCCAGTAGCTGTTGCCCCGCATTCTTCCAGTTGCCGGACAACATGCCCTCGACCATAATGTCGCCAATTCCATCAGCGGTATCACGCAGACGTTGCATCGCACTGGTCGTGCCATCCAGTTCTTCTCTGGCTTTCGCGATCAAGCGATTGAAAGTTTCTTGGGAAATATGCCCATTATCCAGTAGCTCTTTATATTCTTTGATTTTGGCGTTGTATTGCTCTTGGGGTGTGCGGACTACTGTATCGTTGTACTGCTCCTGCGGAGTCCGTAGAGATTCAGTGAGTTGTTTACCTTTCTCCAATACTTTGTTCCGGGCTTCCTCAGCTTTTTTGGCTTTCTCAGTTACTCCAGTGGCATCATTCAGCTCTTTCTTAGCTTTAGTAATAGCGCGGTTATAAGTGTCTTGTGAAATGGCCCCCTGATCCAGCAGTTTTTTATATTCATAAAACGTATCGTTGTACTGCTCCTGCGGAGTCCGCAGAGATTCAGTGAGTTGTTTACCTTTCTCCAATACTTTGTTCCGGGCTTCCTCAGCTTTTTTGGCTTTCTCAGTTACCCCGGTGGCATCATTCAGTTCTTTCTTAGCTTTAGTAATAGAGCGGTTATAAGTGTCTTGTGAAATGGCACCCTGATTTAGCAGTTTTTTATATTCATCCAGGGCAGCATTATATTTTTCTTGTGGCGTAAATAATGATTCAGTAAGCCGTTTTCCTTGATCCAGCACTTTATTATGTTCTTCTTGAGCTTTTTGGCTGGCTTTAGTCGCTTCCTTTGCTTTCTTTTCTTTTTTAGCTTTTTCCTCCGCCGCAGAGGTATATTTTTTCCCTGACGCTGTTGCTTTATCCAGCACTGAAGTCAGACCATTCAGCCCGGCTTTTTCTTCACGAATTTGTTCGGTGCTTTCATGCTGAACTTCTTTACGTTTGATATAAGCTGTTGCGTTTTCAATCGCGCTGCTGGCTGATGCTTTCGCAGTGCTGGCTGCTTCCCGGTGTGCTGCCGCACTTTCGAGTGAAGCCTGCGCTGATAAACGCATGGAGTCTGCTTGTGACTGAAAGGCTGCAGTGACTGTTTCGCCCGTGGCGTTTGCGCTATCTGCTAGTGCTGAGATACGCCCAGATAGCCCCGATATTTTTGCGCCGAAGTCCTCCATGCCGGGGATTTTTCCAATAATCGCAAAGCCACTCACCAGGTCAGATACACGATTAAGAATAAATCCAATCGCTTTGCCACCAGCACCGGCTAATGCACCAAATGCAATTGCGCCAGAATCTGTAATGGTAGCCATTACTGAGCCGGTTAAAGCGCTGAACTTTTCCCAGAGGGCCATCGCACTATGTCCCCAGCTCTCACCACTGGCCTGAATTGACGTATACCCGGCGCGAACTACCACGGGTAGATAAGTAAAGGTTAAACGTGCGCCTTCATAAATTTCACTTAAACCATCCGAGACGGATGCTGCAAACTGCTCGGATTTCGCGAACATTTTTTCGGCACTATCCGCCCAGACTTGAGCCATGAGCGCCGCGTCAGAACGAAAATCGCGCACACCAACAATCATGTCATCAATAAAAGCCGTCATCGAAGGGCCAAATGCCGTCATTATCTCGGCACCCATCAATCCGGCTTCTTGCGACAGGCCCGCCATTGCCATTTTCATATCTGCCAGTTGTGCATTACTGGCATTAAGGATTTTTTCTTCTTCGGGAGTGATGATCACGCCGCGTCGCTGTGCAGCCTCTTCAATATCGCGCAATGCCTGGGCGTTATTTTTCAGCAATGGCAACAGCGCAGAACCCTCATCGGCTAGGGCTTCCATTAAAAATATTTTATCGTGCTGACTGACGTTAGAGACTTCTTCCATCGCCTTGGCAATGTCCATGATTGCCTGATCAGGTTTCTTATTGATGAGATCATCAATGCTTAGCCCTAACCGTTCAATGATGTCTTTAGCTTCACCGCCGCCAGTCGTTGCCAGATCCCCCAGTTTGTCCGAGACGTCTTTAAAAATGTCGCGCATCTTTTCAGATGACAAACCGACACGTTCGGCACCCAGACCCCAAACTTGTAACGACTGAGAAGACATACCCAGCTGTCGTTCCGCGTTTTCCAGTTCTTTATTCAGTGCCATGATATCAGCTGTAGAGCTGCCGACATAAGCAGAGGCACCCGTAATCGCAGCACCGGCGGCCAATGCGCTGGTTTTGACCAGACCTAGTGCTGATGATAGCTTTTTTGAATGTTGCTCACTGAACTCAACAACGGCATTTTTATTTTTCAGTTTTTGTGCAACCTGATCCATTTCCTCGCCGAATCTGTGGTACAGGTCAGTGGTATTTTCAGTAGACAAACCAGCAGCTTTCATCGCTGTGGTACTGCCTTGTAACTTGCCACGCTGCTTTTCCAGTGAGATGGCCAGCTTCTCAGCGTTACGCTGCGCCTGTTCCAGCTTTTTGTCCAGATTAGCGGTGGGGTCTTTTTTCGCTTCCAGCCGCAGCTTCATCACTGCTTGCTGAGCTTCGGATAATTTTTGCCGTGCTTTCTCCACAGCAGCTACATCCATGTCGAATTTCTCGACTAGTTTTTGCTTTTTCTTAAGATCGGCCAGCTCCGTACTCAACGCCTTGACACGTGTTTCAGCTGACTGGAACGCACTACCAAAATCAGAGGATAGCTTGCTGCCTAATTCAATGATCAGTTTGTTATCGGACATTGCTGCTCCACGTCATCACGACGTTGATACGGTTAGTCTTCCGACTGTAGTGTTTCCAGATCGGCGATGACTTCTGAAAACGGCATCGCCAAAATGGTTTCACGACTCCAGCCAGTGTGCGACGCCAGTGCCACCAAAGCCTTGCGGGCAGTGGCGGAACTGCAATTAAGCGTCTCGAAAGGAGTCTACTTTCCTCTTTAGTTCACGGAAATCATGCAGGTAATCCATATCCTGAATTTCCTGCAGCGTCCTGTTCAGCAATCGGGCGATCAAATCATACGATTGTTCATCGCTCCGGCTATCCATTAAGTCTTTCGTCCTCGGCTCTTTCAGAGTCACGGTTGAAATGATTTTTCCGTCAATGTTAAGCGGTTTTTTCAGCGTTAGCGTCAAGCCTTCCCACCTTGGTAGATACACCGGGTCAAGCAGCGTATTAAATGCGGCCAATAATTTATTGGTGATTACAGGCTTCTGCTCCCATAACCAGTCCAGATCAATCCCGGCCAGTATACAGACCAGTTCCAACGTAAATGCTGTACTATCCTTGTGCTTGCGGTCGGCCATTATACCGTCTAACAAAATGGGTTTACTACGCATCCACAGTTCTGTCAGTTCCTTACCGTCATACACCACCGGCTCAGGTAGCCGCACCCGAATTTTACCGGCATTTTTCTGTGCCTCAGCAAAATCCGCCACATTATCTGGCTCGCTGACCGATGTTTTATTCTGATTTTCTGTACCCGTCGCTGGGGTAGTTTGAGAAATAGCAGGCGCAGGTGTGCCTGTGTAGTGTGTTTGTTCAGTCATCTTGATGTCTCCCGACATTAAAAAAATTTTATTTACTTACGATTACGATTTACTTATAACCCTAATGCAGCCCGGTCTTCCTCGGCCGGTGCTAGGGCATCGTAGTCAATGATCAATTCACCATTGACCTCATGGCGGTATTTTCTGGCGGACAGGATATAAGAACGCGATGATTCATCACCCACTTTTAATCCGCCCAGATTAGCTTCCCGCCAGACACCTTCCAAAGTAATTACATGATTGTCCCGGTCGCAGTTCATGACATCCTTTTCAATCGGACGAATCACGGCACGGGCTGGTTTATCACAGGCCCCCATAGCCTTGACCACATCCAGATAGATATCAGCAGAGTTCAGCGTGAATTCCAGCACCTCTTTAATGCCCAGCGGAATTTCGATTGCACCCTGGGTTCCTGCAAGGTGCTTGGTAATCGTCTTTTGTTTAAACGTCGGCAACGTCACGTTTGTGGTACCGATCTTGTAGTCGCCGTTCATAAAAACGGCCATGTTGTGTAGGATTTTCGTCGCAGCCATGTTTGTTTACTCCGCAGTGACCCAATCAGGTAAAACCCTGAGCAGATATTTGTTGGTAATTTTCGAATTCAGACCCAGTTGTTCCAGCGGCTTCGGTACGGTGAACTCGTAGTCTACCCACAAACCACCGCTACTCAGCACATCCTGATCATTCTGTGCCGGATTGATCCATGCGGCACCGGCCACCAGCCAGCCACGTTTAACCACGATATCAATATCGCTGTTGATTTGTGCCAGTCGGTCTTCAATCATTGCACGCGTCATCGGGTGATCAACATCATCAAACTGGTTCGATTTAATAATGCCGTTCAGCACATCGGCCATGCGCACATCCGATTCATACGACCAGGTGAGTTCGCCGCTGTAACAGGTGCGGTTACCCCAGAAATAGAAATGACCATCGCGGCGAATCAGCGTCGTAACATGGGCTTTATTCAGGGTATTGCCAAGGCTGTCCGGGGTTTGCCAGTCCACCATGCTGCTGATGCCATCTATTGCCTTGGATGGAATAGCCACATTCGACAATGTTTTATGTGGCCCTATGGTTGCGTCAATGTAAGAGCGCATACCTAATGCTAAAGCGACTGCTGAAACCGGGGTACCGGATTTACTGAAATCTGGCCAGATAGCCATCATCCGACGATGACTGTAATTCTGCATCAGTGTTTCTGCTTCTTCAGCATTGGCCGCTGGCAAAGCTACATAGGCAAACGCTTCCAGTATTGTCGTCACTGATTCCAGCGCGGTAATGACATCGGGATGAGCATCCAGACCGGGACAACCGATGATTTTCGGTTCTACTTCGTACTTGGCGGATGCAGTCTTTAATGCCTGTATCGCATTCGCTACAACGGATGCCTGCTCATCAGCATCGACCTTTTCTGCTACACGCACGACTATCACCGGTGGAAAAAAACCCATGCTGTTAATCAGGTCGAGGCTGTTTTTTAGTGTTCCCGTGCTACCGACCTTGCTTTGTGTGGCCGCACCATAGGAGCGCAACAACACCGTTTCACCTTCCGGGAACAATGCCGCATCCGCCTCATCACCCGTGACGACCAGACCGAGTGGCGTATACGTGGTACGGCTGGGTGAATACATGACATCCGAACGGTTATGAACCCGAATGCCATGAAAATAATCTGCATTAACTGCCATTTAATCTCTCCTTTATTGTCCGACAGCCGCTAATACAGCGGCTTTTTTAACTTCTGCGGTTTTCAGTAACTGTGCGGCCACCGCTTCCAGTTCGCCAGGCTCAGCCTGTTCAAGCGCAGCCCAGGCTTTACTACCCACGCCGTCAATCCGGCACACGGCTTTGGCAAAGGCTCCGGAACGGGCCTCCCATAGCGCCAGAATGTCTGCCTCGGTTTCGCCCCGGTTACGCTCTTCTGCCTCTGCTTGCACAGCCTCAATTTCAGCAGTGCTTAACAAACGCTTGTCAGTTGCAAGAATTCCGGCTTGCTGTAGTACCTGTTCAATCCGGTACAGACGGCAAATATCGGCCTTTACCTGCCAACCTTCGCGTTCGCTGGCGGTGGTGCCTGCGGTGATTTCAGAACGAATCGCATCAGCGGTGGCAGCAACCATCTGCTGCATGGCTGTACGGCGCAGGGTCAGGGTTTCTACCTGAATTTCATCCTCGGTCAGCAAGCGGGGTGAGTCGTTCTCCAGTACACACAGACGGGAGCCATCGTAATCGGCAGGCGCGATGTACCAGTCATTCCCCGGCTTGCGAGTGCCCATCACGGATTCAATCTGGCGGTTATTCTCAAAACGGATGTAATGTTTCATTCAGCGGCCCCCTCAAAAATCTGTGCGGCACTCACCGGCATTTGTTGTGCCCGCAATGTACTGTGAATATCAATCTCCAGGCCATTACCCAGAAAACTGTTCATGTCGGTAAAGGCATGGCGTAACAAAAACTGATAACCGCCGGAGCTTGTCCAAAAATTCGCGGAGTTATAGCAAACAATAGCAACCGTCTTACCTGCCGGGATCGTGATATTGACCGTATCACTCCGGTCACTTGTACCCCCGGTATAACTACTTACGGTTTGCCAGTTCAACCCGCTATCTTCATCCGGCGTACCCACGTTGACTGAGGCATAGCCATAACTTGCGTTCTGACTGCTATAACGCCGCCCCAAAGCCCGAATGATTGCCTGATCGGTGGTGTTTTTGACGAACAAGACGGACAGCATAAACATCGGGTAACTATATTGATGGGACGAGTTGCCATGCTGTGTTTTTTGTTCCGAGTAATGCCAGCTGTCCCCCTGGATAAATTGCAGCGCGGGTGGCCTGTTCCACTTGTTATATTTGAGATCGGTTTGCAAGCCGCACAACAGTTCAAACAGCGTTTCTCCCTGATTATTATGCAGCTGCCCCAGCTCACTGGTGTAATCCAGGCCAGAGCCGTAACGCTCAGCAATCCCAAAAATAAACGGGCGACTGCCTTTCAGTATGCCCTTGATACGGTTTCCTTCAGCGGCCACCTGTGCAGCAAGAGCTGCCATGTTGGACTGCCCCGCTTGCTGGACTTTTTCCAGCTCTGTTGAACCTGCCTGTTGAATCCGCTGATCCTGTTCATCTCCTTGCGCAGTGATGCGCTGAATGGACTGCTCCAGTTGGGCAGCCAGTGCCTGTTGTTGTTCAGCAGATAACGCACTAATAGCTGATTTCTCAGCCGCTCCCAGCTTCAGCACTTCAAAAACAGTCGCTTTCCCTCCCAGACTTTCCAGGGCATTACCCAAATAGGATAATTCTTTAGCATCGGCTTCGGTGGTTAGCGCCTCCATACGGGCCAATAAAGCCTGTAGCGCGTTATCTCCGGTGGTCTCGGTCATGTTTTGCTCCATAGTCCGATGTGATTTTCAAATTCAAGCGTTTCCAGTTTCTCCTGGATGCGCTTGATGTGTTCGTTACTGTGATGAATATCCGCATCAATCCGCCTGAAACTGGTACGCATCCGTGCCATATCACCGCCGTCATCATCAAACAGGTAGTTATCCGGGTGCGGTAGCGGGTAGTCCCGGTGTTCCGTGCGTTGATCAGGCATCGGTCACCACCATGCGCAGATTCCGCGCTCTGGGTCGCGCCCCGGCCTGACCGGACAGCACCAGTCTGGTTCGGGTGTGCTGGGTATCTGCTGCCAGCTGATAAACCCGTTCTTCCCAGCCATCCCCCAGCGGTTCAGCTTGCTGGAAGGTAGCGGTTTCCCATGCGCCATTGACTTCACACCACACGGCAACAGTACTTTGCCCCGGTGTGTTGGCCTCAAAACGAATGGTGATTTTGGATTGCCCGCCACAATTCACGGCACGGCTGATGTAATCACCGCTATCCTGTAGCTTGCCCAGCACCGCCTGAATACCGGGATACAGCACCGGACTGCGGTGCTCACTACCCCGGATACGCGCCACAATCTGGTATTCCCCGTCAATGGCTTCCGGCAGATTTAAGGGTTGGTTTTCCTGTAAACGCAGGTCACCGTCATCATTGCGGGCAATCCATTCAATATCGGTATCCGGCCCGGTGCGCTCAATATCCGCCAGTGCCAGCAGATCGGTCAGTGCTTCAGCATCAACCTGACCTACTACCACTTCACGGCTGGTTTCCGTGAATTGACAGGACAGCAAACGAAACGCCAGGTCTTTTTCCTGATGCGGTGTCCAGGTCGAAGCATTAGAGCTGGAAAGTAAGACCCCCACCTGATACGGCTGAGCCGTTACCCATCCGGATGCACGGGAGTATTTGCCCAGTTCAGCAATGGCCACACTGTGATCCGCATCATCGGTCAGCAGCACCAGGGCATACTCCCGCCCGGATTCAAGCCAGACTGGTGCCCATTCAATCCGGGTGACATTGCCCTGGGTGTTGATTTGCTCCGGTTCCAGATGGCCTTCTGCCAGCACCGTCTGATTAGGCATGCCGACCGTGGTTTCCCGAATCTGGGCACGTACCGGCAGCTGGCCTTTGTGGGTGAACCAGACTTCACAGCCGCCAATATGCCGCGCTGCATCCAGAGTAAAGGTCTGGGCCAACGGGTCAAAACGTCGGGTGGTGATTTCCCGTACCCGGCGACGTTGTTCAATACGAAGGGTACCGCTACCGGTGTAGCTGGCTTCACCAAAACTGCCGCCTGCGCCCCGGAACTGTACATTCTTGGTACCCACCGGCACACCGGCAGGTATCTGGAAGAAACCACTCACCCGGCCAGTGTCATTAGCCACCGGTGGTGTATCCGGTGTGACATCCAGTCCATCAAAGGTAATCGCCTGCAAACCTTCATTGGGGCCAAAGCCTTCCAGCACGTAGCCAACCGATCGGGTACGCAATGTCGATGCAGCTACAGCCTGCCGCGAAACCACCTGATCACGCACCCGGGTGGTGGTACGGGAACGCAGGCCCCGACCCCTGACCAGTGAGCGGGTCACACCGGAACGCCAGCGCGTCTGGCGGATCACCCAATGATCCACTGCCGGGGTTAAACGAACCCGTGCCGGTAACGGTTCAAACGCCTGGTAAGGGTTAATTTTCATTTCCCCGGTACGAGCCGTTTGCTGCAAAACCGGCTGCAGGTGGTAGTTCAGTAATGTCGGATGTTCTACTGTCGCATCCAGCAGGCTGGCATCAATCGCCAGCATCAGCTCACCGTCAATAATGGCAGCACTCTGTTCTATACCCGGATCCCGTAAGTCATCATCCAGAAACGGGTCAACAAACACACCTTTTTTAGCGGCCGGATCGCTGGCAGCGGCATTAGTTTTCAGGCGTTCAATGGCCACCAGATCAAACAGATCGGCAATTTCCCGTTGCATCTGTTCCATCGCTGACATCGGGATCACCCGTACCCCGTCATTACTCACCGCAGGGCCGGTTAACCAGTTATGCACAATAGTCGCCAGCAATAACTGACCATTGGGAACAGCGGGTGCCGGAGGATTCCACGGGTGAGACATGCCCTTGATTTGGCGCACCTGACCATGCTGGTCAAGCGTGACAATATCAATGCGCGGCAAGGCCCAGTGATAATCGACCAATATCAGTGTCCCCGGTACGGCTCCGGATACGGTAAAGCCGGAACGATCCACATCCCGGACTTCTATTTGTGTGCGATAGTGGTAGGTGACTTCATAGCTACTGCCCGGTGCGGGTTCATTACCCAGCAGGCTCCAGTCGACAGCGCCGCTGGTAAGCTTCACTTCATTACCAATCTGGTATTCGGTTTCACCCTGTTTGATGCTGACCAGTTCCAGTACAGCGTTATCCGGCAGCGGGTCTTTAGCTCCGGAATAACCGCCGTGGGTCAGGGTGACCGTTTTCGCGGCGGTTACATCCACCGCAATTAGCGCGGCCAATGGAGCATGGGCCAGGGTGATACGCATGGAACCCTCCGCTGCCGGTTCAAAACGATGTGGTTCAGATGCCACCGTTTGCAGCTCTGCGGCTTCCGGATATGTCAGGCGGATTGCATGCGGCAGACTGACTTCAAAACCTTCTACATGGGCCTTGCCTTCAGACAGCGAGTAGCTTTGCAGATGCTCTTCCGTACCCAGATAACTGAGGGTCAGGCCATCGACAATGTACATGCCGCCGTTGGCTTCCCGGTCATAACGTGCCATGGCCGAGGTCATGGCATCCAGCTGTGGCGGTGGTTCGTTCTGGCGTTGCACCCCGTTGATGACGGTATGCACCGGGTAAAAGTCACCACGGCCCTGATTTTCCAACCCCCAGCGGGCGGTCACCTGTAAACGTCCGGCCCCGGGTTCCTGATAGCCGCGTGTCTCCTGAGCCGGATTCAGCAGCTTTTTGTCTTCGTTCTCGGTGACTTCCTGTTCTTCCAGCCAAAGCCCGATAGGTACCTTGCCCTCCAGGGGAATCGCCAGCGTGATTTCCGGGACAGAACGCACATGGCCACGGACATAAATATCCGCTGCCCGCAACCGGACACTGGCCTGGTCAAAATCCACGGTCAGTTCCCCGCCCCGGATGACATCACCATCGGCAAACAGCGCATCGGCAATGCCGCGCACATGGGCTTGTTGCAGGGATTGCAGCTCATTCAGTTCTGCTGTTTGCAGCCCCTTGCCGGAGCGAAACAGGATTTTTTCGTACTGTTTGTCCGGGTCATACTGATTGTAATAGCCTGCTAACATCGGGCCTCCTAAAAAGTAATCACGTATTCAAAGGTTTCCCGAATATCACCGCTCATGTTCTGCACCCTGAAGCGGTCAGCCAACAACAGTTCACCCCCGCATTTAATGTGTTCCGGCAGAAAATAGCGCTGACCTTCCGGCAGCCCGGCCACCAGTTCGGTATCGATAAACACCCCGGTTTCCCGAATGGCATGATCTGCACCATCGGCAAAATCCAGTTGAAACTCCACATGCAGATGCGGGGTCGGGGTATGACTGACGGCATAGCGTTCATAATCGGTTTCCCCGCTCTCATTCACGCCGGTGGCTACCACAATGTCACCCGTGCTATTCGGCACCACAAAATGACTGCGTTTCAGCAAACGCCGTCCGACTTCATTCACCAGCGCAGTCTGTGCGGTATCGATAGCAGGGATCGTTTCATCCCAGGCGGCCTTACCCGTGCCCAGTGCTAAAAAGATGGGACGGCTTCTGATAGCGGATGCGATGGCGGCGCGGCCTGATTTAACCAGTACGGGCATATAACACTCCTGATACGGAAGAACCTGCTTCAGCCCAGCTCACGCGGGCATTACGCCAGCGCACCGGGGGCCAATAAGCCCCGCCTTGTGTGCTGTATCGTGCATGCCGCCGCTGTCTGGCAGTTTCGGAAGACGTTGAAAAAGAGTTGTGAATGGCCTTGCTCCGGGTGCGTTGCTGTGAACGCTGAGCGCGGTAGTCGCTGAGGCAAATCACCTGACCGATGCGGGTACTGCCCTGAGCCTGACTCACCCGATGGTGATTGGTCGCCCACGGTTGCTGTAACCAGCTGAACGGCCATGCGTAAGCATTGAACCGTACCCGACGGCTGTGCCAGCGTTGGCGAACGGCTGGTGCCATCGGATCCGGTGCGTATTCATCCAGTACCGGCCAGCGGTGATGTTCACCGGTGTGTACCCGGATCACATGACGAGACCGTAGACAGCCACCAACCTGTGGTGAGTACGGATTATCGGTCTGACCTTGAGTGAGCCGCTCAATATAGCGGTCTACCGGCTGCCATTGGCCTGCCTTTTGACCGTCCAGCCTTTGCTCATCCAGAACAAACGATTCACCCGCGACCAAACGGCACGGATCCAGCACCGCATTGATCGTGTCCAGATACGGCGTTTCATCCAGCACCAGTGCGGCAAACGATAATCGGCTGTGCTGGTGCTGACGTACCCGACCGCTATAAACGGCCTGACCAATGCGCAAACGGCCTCTCACCACCGGCGGCATACGCAATTCCAGCTCATCAAAAACGGGTGTGACATCCAGCAGCCACCGATCCGGGTACGTGGCTGTCGCCACTTGTATACGATGCACCAGCCGGGCAACCGTTTGTTGCTGTTCGCTATTTAATGCTTGTTGACGCTCACGGCCAAAGCTACGCCATAGTCCGTCCGTCAGCACCCCGCTGTCGTTATCCAGCAGATGATGATCCAGCCGGTTGTTTTGATCCAGCACTACCCGGCGCACGTCATAACCGTGGTACAGACGACGTAAGACCGTCACTGCACGGGCTGACATCCGGGTTAAAGTGCGGATCGCAGTGATTTGGTCTTCATTCGGGATCAGGCCGGGGTCTAACTGGATCTCACGCCAGTGACAGCCCGGACCAGCTTCTTCATACGCTGCCACCGGCATGGCCAGCCAGCTTAAAGCACGACGGATTGCCCATTCTGTACCGCGTTCTTTCTGCCATAATAAACCTTCAGCAATGGCGGTACGCAAGTCCGGCAGGTACGGCACAATCGGTAATAAGCCATATTCCCAGGCCAGAGACGGCAGATAGGCATCCGGTGGGTTCAGCTTAATGCCCTGTAACTGCTGAATAGCAGCGGTTATACGCGCATCAGGCCGCACCGCAATTTCCAGCGCGTGTTCAAATTCAGTGCTGTGTGCTGGTAACAGTGTCCAGTCCTGACCATCGGGAATCGGCATTACCATTCCACACCCCCGGTCAGCACCCGGTAGTTTTGCAACACAGCGCATTGATTCGGGCCAATCACCTGATCCCCGGCCCAGTCCAGCTCGACACGTTTTACACCCGTGACCTGATGCTGGGCACTCACCCAGCTCCGGGTCACATCCCAGCCCAGCGCCCGATTCTGATCAAACAGTCCGGGAAAGGTCTGTTGTCGTTGTTCAGCGATGCCTGGTAACGCATCGGGTAGCAGAAACAGGGTCACGGTCAGATTCACCGGCACCAGTTGCACGGCTTCTACCTGTAATACATCGTTATTGAGTTTTACCCCGGTGTGATTGACATATTCCCGGATCGTCTCCAGTAATGCGGCTGACGGTTCGCCGGTGGTCGTTTCCGCCATGATGGTGATACGGATCACCGCATCCTGCATCTGTTCAGAAGGTAGTAAATCCACTCGCACATTGCGGATACCGGCAGCGGCGCTGCGGGCCTGAAATTCGTAATAATCCAGCGTGCCCGGTGCCCAGCCCCGGATGCTGAGCTGGATACGCGCACGGAAGGCTTTGTCACTTTCACCCGCCAGGCGCTTAACACCGTAAAAAGCCCCCAGGTGATCCAGTTGTGCATCATAGGCAAAGGCCAGCAAGTTGCTTTTACCCATTTCATTAATTTTTTGAGCATTGAGCAAATCCAGATAACTGGCGATTTCCAGTTGCTTGACACCGGGTTCTGAGGATAAAGCCAGATACAGCAGCCCCATTTCCTCAGACACATCAATACGCCAATAGCGCCCGGAGTCATCTTCTATCAGTTCCGCCGGTAATAACGCGGGTTGTTGCTGATCATTGAACAGCATCGGCTGTAAGGCATTCAGCAGCGCCTTACGCTCTGCTAACAAATCAGCGTAGCGCGGGAGCTTGAATAAATCAGGGTCAGGCAGGCGTTGTAATTCTGCTGAAGTCAGGGCTTTCATGCGGCGACTTCCAGGGTGTAAAGCTGATCGTTGACCGTATCGGGTCGTAAACCCGGTACCAGCCAATAATAATCAGGTGCAAGTTTCCACTGTAATGCAATCAGGAATTTACCCTGCTCCATCCCGGAATCAGCCAGCACCTGAACACGGGTCAGGTTAATCCGGGGTTCCCAGCGCTGCAGGGCATCGGCAATGGCGGCATAAGTTTGCAATAACCATACTGAACACCCGGGACGATCCAGATGATCACACCAGCGACTGCCGAATGTTCGATTCATGCAGCGTGTACCGACCATCGTCAGCAGAATTTCAACAATAGACTGGTTCAGGTGAGCCAGCCCGTCAATACGCTGCCCGGTGCGAGCATCCATGCCCAGCGACGGGTGATGCTGCCGGGTCATAACGCAGTCTCCGTTGTCAGACGGTCTTTCAGTGTCGCACAGCAGGCTTCCAATGCTGCAATCCGCCGGTTCTGTTCATCTTGTTCCGGGTCGTACCGTTCAGGGATTAATACGCCTTGTTCCGGTTTCCCTCCGGGTGCAATTAACAACACCGGCTCACCTGGTCTGATGTACTTTCTTTTACGGCCGTAAACCGGGAGAAAAGGCGTTATCAGCGTGCCGGATGCGGTAACTACGCGGGCTTCGGCGCGTGGTGCTGTTGCGTGGACTGAGGCAATACTGCCGGGCAGCAATAGCACGTTGACGATGCGAGATAATTCGGCAAACTGGTAGTGTTGCTGGGTCATGCTACACCTTAGATATTCCGCAGGTTTTCATTTTCAGCAACCTGCCGCGCCCAACCACGGCTGTAAGTTGTCTAGGCACTGTCGTTGGTACATCTTGTAGATTCCATAGTGGTACTTACAAAATGTCATTGTTGTTAAAGTATGGCGGGAAGATAAAGCACTAAGCGTTATAAAACCGGCCATTTATAACAGCAGGTTTATGGCATAATTTCAGCAACATACTCATTCAGCATGTCCAATGCCTCTTGTTTATCTTCTTCCGGTAAGCCGATCAGTTCACGCGCCGGATAACGGATACCGTCCTCTATCTGGCCTAAGTGATGGATGTAGGCGGCTGAGCCTGCGCCCATGATGCCGATAACCACATGTTCAGCTTTCACCTGGTACTTGAGATATTTAGCTTTGCTAAAACCGGTAAGCATCTTTTTTGAATTGCTGCGGTCTTTTCTAGGCGTGTAGGCACTGCCATCTGCATTTTGATTGGCACGGATACGGGTGCGGTTTTTGGCACGGAAATGAATCGCAAGTTTGCGCCAGAAGGGTCTCATCTGGCTGGGTTTTAACTGGTTCATCAGAATATGCAAGGTTTCATCCATTGCAGAAACATCCAGCCCGGTATCAGACATCCCCCATCCCTTCGTTCAGCACGGTTTCCTCACCGGTTTGTGTGTTCTTAAACACAATACGCAGATCAGACAGTTTTAACTCTGCATCCAGAAAGGCATCATTTTCCCAGCCTGGATAAATACAGCTCTGAACCGTATTGTCTTCAGCCAGATGGCTATCCTCCTCAACCATTAAGCCAATCCATACCTCAGTGATACGTCGGTTTTCAATATAAGGTACTACCTTCAGGCGGTCTTTTTGTCCGACTTGATTTGGTTCATAGAGGTTCAGCCACCAGCCCAACGCCAAGGTGATCGCTCGTATGTCTTGTTCTCGCGTGAAGTCTTTGATCAGGATATTTATCTGGGTTTTATAGGTTTGGCCAAGCTGAGGCTGACGCGGATCAATCACCGGAATTTCAACGTCAATACCATCCGTCCAGACTTCAAGCTGGGTTTCGGTCACCAGCTTGCGTTCGACCAAGTAATTATGGATCAGGTTAATTTTCTTCATAGCAGTTCAATGGTGCAGCGCGGCTTATCCATCAGCAGCCGGAGTGCTTCGCGAGATTCCTGTTGGTATTCATCCGCTGTTTTCTTCAGTTCCGGCTGATTCAGGTGGCCAGACCGGGGTTCATCATCATCCGCCCGTTCCAGCAGTTGTGCTTTGGCATAGGCATAAACAGCAGTGTTGTATTGGTGGATCTTTTCAGAACAATGACCGTATTGCAGGGCTGGAACAGCCGCCAGCGAACAGAAACCGCGTTGTTGTTGCTGACTGACCCAGTCCAGCTCAGTATCGGTGCTGGCAGGGTTCATCAGTTCAGTATTAACCCGTTGCATCGCAGTGCTGAGTTTTTCGACCAACTGGTTTTCATCGGCACCAGCAGCACTGTAACGCTGCTGGAAGTCCCGCAGAGAAATATCGGGGAAAAATGCAATATTGCGGATCACGGTATCCGCGTCCGCTAATGTTTTTTCAGCAATGAAACCAAAGTCGGGTGGTTCAAAGTCACTCACTGATTTCCTTCCCCTGTACGGCTTTCAGTAGTTTTTTCAGGCATTGTTCCCGCATCTGGAAAACGCGCCATAAAATCAACAACAGTACGATCACTGCACAAGCCAGTATTCCGGTCACGCTCATGTTTTCCAGGGCTTGCCCGGCTTCGATCACTTCGTTCATTGTAGTTATCCGTGATTTATAACTGAGCGATCAGGCGCCCGGCTTTACGGTCTTCCCCTCGCTCAATATCCAATTCTTTTTTATCCAGGATTTCCATCAGAAAATTTGTTGCCACCTGTAACCCAGCACAAACCAGTAACAACAGATACCCCACCAGCGTCATCGCCGGATAAGCCGGAAATAAACCGATCATCAAACAGGCGAAAACAAAGCCATAGAGTAGATGAAACCAGCGCTGGTAATCGTTGCGGTGAGTAAATAACCAACCGGCTGCAAACATCAGAGCCAGGTAAGTCGCAAACAGGGCCACATTAATAAACATTTCAGTCTCCAGATAAAAAAACAGCGTCAATTTGGTGCACACAGGTCAACCGGCGAGCCGGAGAGCTGAGTACAACAAATGACGCTGGGTGCGTGGTGCAGCTGTTTACTGTCCCGCAGTAACTTTTTCCAGCTCATTAATGAGCTTCTTAGCGCCAACCCGTTCCCATAGCTCGACAGCCTGCCGATAGTGGTGCAATGCCTTCTCAGGTTCGCTGGTGTGTAATACCAAGCCCATTGCCTTGTGCAGCTTCGCGGCCACTTCATCAACCATGTCGGCCTCTTTCACCAACGACCAGGCGGTGAAGCTACTGTTATCCAATACCTCGCCCTTCTCATGGGCCTTAATGGTGCGGACGGCAATTTCTTCTGCCGTCCAGTCGGCCAGATCACGAGCAAACACATCCGGCATCACCAGACCGTGTTCAAAGGCATACGCAGCAATTCGCAGGCATTCATCAACATCCCCGGCATCCAGTGACCAGATCATGTAATAGATCAGCACGTCATCCTGTTGGCCGGTCGCCGCTTCCAGTACGCCATCGACATAAGGTCGCAGCTCCGGCAGGATTTCATCCCGTTTGGCCGTTTCTTTGGCTTGGGTCGATTTAATCGACTTCAGGCGGCGTTTGTACTGGGCGAGCTGGTTTATCATCAGCTCGTATTGCGAACCACCAATCACCGGTTTAATCCCACCCTGTTCCGCTTCCTTTTTTGCCAGCAATCGGGCTTTAAATGCCTGTGCCGGGGTCATCTCTGGAGTCATGTGCATGGTTTACACTAATTGCAGTGATTTGAAGTCGATCCCACAGATTTTGCCGTAGTCTTCGATCACGTAACCTTCATTGGTGGACATGTAGTCCTCGATGCGGTCACGTTTGGCGTTATCGACAATGGTACGGCGGCGTGAGCCACGCTGATAATAAATACTCAGGTTCTTCCAGCTGGTGATCAGAATACCTCTTTCCGGGAAGTGGTTCAGCTTGTGCACCGGCAAACTGCCGATAGTGTTGCGCTTCAGCCAGGCTTCACGGGCATTCCGCTCCGATGCGGGCGACAGATTATCCGCCATCAATGAGGCGTGATACTTGGTATGCAGCTCATCACCCAGAATCAGTACCAGATCACCGGCATTACGGTGCCACGGATCAAGCAGGTTGTTTTTCATATCAAACACCGCCAGATCCAGATTTTCATAAGTACCACCGGCCCCGATGGTAATCGGTGTGCCGTCAGATCCCAGCAAGTTTGCCGGTTTCTCTTCACGTAACGCTTGCAGCCAGCCACGATTCAGATCTTCCAGATTCGGATTGTTGGCCAGGTCAGTAGTATCCACGGCCTGTTCACCGTACCAGCCAACGACTTCACGATCCTGACCGATCTGTTCAACAATCAGGCTGCGCCACAGGTCTTTAAAATTCGGGTAGGCACTCCAGTGATCAACCATCTGGTATTTGATGTGGATGTCGAAGTCGGTTTTATACAGTTTGTATTCACGGCCATCGACGTCACCGATGTGTTTAGTCTGACGATCCTTTACATCGGTATCGGTACGGCTGGCAATGCGCTGGCTGACGGACATGCCCAGCTTTTCACCAGTCAGGTCACGAACACCAATCACGTTAATTTTACCCATTAAGTCGTTCTTTTCGCGGATGTGTTTTTCCAGCGTCTGTTCGACCTTGGGTGCGACGGGATCGACACTGAATTTATCCGTGCCGTTCCAGTGAGCGGATTCACCGTAGTGCTCCGCCATTTTGTTCATCAGCTCTTTAAACGCTTTGCGGCCTTCTGTTGATAAATTCATAATTCACCTGTTAGCTAAAATCTTCTTCATCTTCATCACCGATCACTTCACCGGTAGCCTTGGAACGGTAGGTGACTTTCGGTGGTCGTTCTTCTTTATCCAGTTGGGCTTTCAGGTCATTAAAATCTTTGGTGACCTGTTCTAACCGGGTGTTTAATTCGGCTACGGTGCTGTTATCCGCTTTATCGCCCAGTGCCTGGTTAAAGTGTTTTTCCTGTTCTACGACCTCACCGGCGATTTCTGTCACTGCCTGGTCAACGTCAGAAAAACGCTGGTCATCGGTGGCAGATTTTTTTGATAGCAGGTCTTTAACGCGGTTAAACAGACTCGGTTTTTCGGGCTGCACTTCTTCAAACTCCAGCTCCAGCGGTTCTTCGTGGCTCAGCAGAATATGTTTGGACTGATTTTTTTCAGCGGAAAATTTGAGAATTTCGGTTCCGACTGAGGCCGGAGAGTCAGTGACCGCCAGCCCCATCAGGTAGGCAGAGCCGGTTTGACTGAATTTCGGGTGAATTTCGACACTGGAGTAAATCTTCTGACCTTTCTGGTTCATTTCCAGCAGTTCAGGCAGCGGCTTGATCTGGGCATACAGGGCTTTTTTACCCTGTAACGGCCCGGCTTCCTGAATCGTGTCCCATTTAGTGGCGACAATGTCGCCATAAGCGCGGAACGGACTATCCGGCAGAAGACTACGCAGATGTTCCACCCACACGCGGGCACCATACACCGACTGGCTGTAATTTTCGCCCATCGCCTCGATATCAGCACCGGATAGTTTGCGGCCATCCACGGTGTCACCCTCAACCGCGACACGGAAAAATTTAGAAATGTACTTAGGCATAATAACTCCAGCTATGGGACTTAGTCGTTTCACAACGAGTTCGTGTATATCCCTGCCAGCATTAGCGAACCACCATCAGCATTCAAGCAATAGCCGTTATAAAACCCTGAATCTATAACACTGAAAGCTTAGCCCCTTTCTCACTCCTGCTTATGCTGACCGAATGTCTTCAACTACTAAAACAACCAATAACCGAGAGCAGGCCCGCCGACTTTATTGGCAAGGTTGGCGTGTGGCTGCCATTGCCAAAGAATTGGGGGAAAAACCGTCAACTGTCCATCAATGGAAGCGCCGGGATGAATGGGAACGTGCCAGTGCGGTTGAACGTATTGAAGAAACACTAGAAACCGACACTTGTCGTCTGATCGCCCTAACCGAACGCAGCCGCAAAGATGAACAGCGGATTGAAGCCAATCTGCGCCACATGGAACGATTAGCCAAAATCAAGAAATACGAAGCCTCCGGTGAAGGTAAAGTGCTGCACCCGGAACTGGCGAGACGTGGCCGCAAAACAAACCAGCAGAAAAACCACCTCGACGATGAACAGATTGAACAACTGCATAGCTGGTTCGCGGATACTTTCCTGAAATGGGAGTATCAAAAACGCTGGTACGCCGCCCGCCTCACTCATCAGATCCGCAATATCCTGAAATCACGCCAAATTGGTGCGACCTACTATTTTGCACATGAAGCCCTGCTGGATGCACTGGAAACCGGCGATAATCAGGTATTCCTGTCTGCATCAAAAATGCAGGCACACATTTTCCGCTCGTACATCGTCAATACCGTGCAACAAGTGTGCGGGGTTGAGTTGAAAGGCGAAAACATCACTCTCAGCAATGGCGCAACCCTGTATTTTCTGGCCACAAACAAACGCTCGGCACAGGGCTACCACGGTCATTTGTATCTGGATGAATATTTCTGGATTTACGGCTTCGCTGAGTTCCAGCGGGTCACATCCGGCATGGCCATGCACAAGAAATGGCGGGAAACCTACTTTTCTACACCGTCCACGATGGCCCATGAAGGCTATCCATTCTGGACAGGAGAACACTACAACGAAGGGCGGCCAAAGTCAGAACACATTGAAGTGGAACTGGATCACGCTAAATTACGCACCGGCCACGAGGGTGAGGATGGTCACTGGCGGAACATGGTCACCGTGGAAGATGCAGTGGCGGATGGCTGTGATCTGTTTGATATTGAAGCACTGAAACGCAAATACCCCCCGGCTACCTTTGAAAACCTGTTGATGTGTAAATTTATCGACGACACAGCCAGTGCCTTCCGCTTTGAAGAAGTTCGCGCCGGGATGGTCGATAGTTGGGTGGTGTGGGAAGACTTTACGCCACTGGCCACGCGGCCATTCGGCAAGATGCCGGTGTGGTGTGGCTATGATCCTGCCCGTTCGGAAGATAACGCCAGTTTTGTGGTCATCGCCCCACCCGGCTTAGCCGATGGCAAGTTCCGGCTGCTGGAACAACATGCCTGGCAAAACATGCCGTTTGAAGAGCAGGCACGGCAGATATTCAAGATTCTGGAGCGGTACAACGTCGATTACATCGGGGTGGATACGTCCGGCAATGGCCGCGGTGTTTATGAGCTGATTCAGAAGAGATTCCCACGCGCCACGCCGCTGGTCTACAGCGTGGAGCTGAAAAACCGCCTGGTACTAAAAGCGCAAAGTGTGATCCGCCAGCGCCGGTTTGAATTTGATGCCAGCTTACAGGAAGTGGTGTCTGCCTTTACTTCAATCCGTAAGACCACCACCGGTGCACAGATTACCTATGCATCAGACCGTTCACGCGATACCGGTCATGCCGACATGGCGTGGGCGATCATGCACGCACTTGATAACGAACCTTTAACCGCCGCATTGGGCGACGACCTGCCCCAGACCGGGCAGTCATTTATGGAGATTTCTGAATGAACCTACGAACCAGAGTCAAAAACAGGGCACTGCAATTATTCGGTGCCGGAAAATCAGCGGATAATGCTTTGTTTGATCATTCGGGCTGGGAGGTGTTTACTTTTGGCGATCCAACACCAGTGATGCAGGGCCGCGATATTCTGGATTATCTGCACAGTTGGCATAACGGTCAGTATTATGAACCACCAATTAACCTGCGCGGGCTGTACAAATCACTGCGGGCCAGCCCTTATCACTCAGGCGGAATTTATGTGAAGCGCAATGTGCTGGCCTCCACGCTGGAATCCGGTTTATTGACACATTCTGTACTGGATCGAGCAACCCTGGATGCTGGTATCTATGGCAATGCATTCCTGCGCCGGAAAGAGTCCCGGACGGGTAAGCTGCTAGGCTTTGAGTATTTACCGGCGCTGCACACACGCGTGATGACTGAGGAAGGTCGCTGTTGTTACATCGGCAAGCCCAACAAGGTTATCGAATTTGGTGAAGGTGAGGTGTTTCATTATGTGGATCCAGATGCCGGACAAGAACTATATGGTTTACCTGAGTATTTGGCGGCATTGCAGTCAGCCTGGTTAAATGAATCAGCGACGTTGTTCCGGCGTAAGTATTACGAAAACGGGTCGCATGCCGGATTTATTCTGTACATGACGGATGCGGCGCAAGAAGAGCAGGATATACACAATTTACGCAAGGCGCTGAAGGAGTCTAAAGGACCGGGGAATTTCCGCAACCTGCTGATGTATGCGCCCAATGGCAAGAAGGATGGAATCCAGATCCTGCCGATCAGCGAGGTCAGTGCCAAGGATGACTTCTGGAATATCAAGAATGTGAGCCGTGATGATGTGCTGGCTGGTCATCGTGTGCCACCACAGATGATGTCGATTGTTCCTAACAATACAGGTGGCTTTGGTGCTGCTGATACGGCTGCTGAAGTCTTCTTTCGTAATGAAATTGTGCCATTGCAAACGCGCTGGAAAGCGCTGAATGATTGGGCTGGTCAAACTGTTGTGGAATTTGGAGAGTACAAGATTTCAAATTCTGGGCAGAAATCTGACTGAATCCAGCCACACCCTATCCCATGACCAAAGCCGCCACCTGTGCGGCTTTTCTTTTGTCTGTTTACCCAAGCTCCGCGCTCGCCCCTCCGCACCTGCGGTATTTATTTCGCACTTTTTTATACATCAAAAAAAGAGCTTCAATCCCAACCCCACAGCTGGCTCCACACGGTTTCATTAGGTACAAAAAAGTTGACAGATTTATACAGATGGTGACACCCGTACTTTAGTTTTTGAGCCAGTGAAGTCACGTGGCAAAATCAACTCTTCCAACGAGACAACATATTTGATGTCGCAATCAATGTTATCGCAAAGGTAGTGTCGTTTTCTCGTTAAGTCAGTCTGTTTTCTCACACTCTTGGACGCTAGTTTATTTCCGCAGCTGGGACAGTTAAAACTCATAATAAACTCTTATAATTAGATATAAGAATTTTACTATAAGTAGCTGTATTTATTGTTAATAAACCCTCTTATTAACTCCAGTTACAAGCCTCCTGCAACTCACCGATCACACTTAGAAAAACCTCCATATTCCCCACCAAATCGCCTGTACGCTTTTATCTTTTGCTTTTCACACCCTAAACCCTCTGCACCCTCTTTCAGCGCGGTCACGGCCTCTCAGTGACCACAGCTACAACACGCGCCTGCAAAATCGCTTTTCAAAACCGTTCGGTGAGTCACTGCCCTACCCTGCGAATGCAGCCACGGTCGTTCGGTGTGTTCATCCTGAGTGGAATTTTATATTTGAGCTACAGAACATAAAGATCAGCTTATTTTAGTTTAAGCCCCTAATCTTCCAGCCAGGTTCCCGTTCCACGAAGGTGCGCGACCGCGATAGCGGCAACTCGCGCTCATTTTCAGAGGGTTGATTATTTTTTCTTGATGACAAATACGTGGAGCCTTTAAAGCTGCTGAGTTATAGGACATAAAATGTTATTCATCAAACTTGCATGTTTTTTGCTCTACGACCTGTAGGGTTAAAATATAGGGTCGTTGGGTTTAATTTTTCGTCGCTGTGGATAACTCTGGTCAGCCGTGCAAAATTTTAACACAGCAAATTATCCTGTGCAGAATATAGACAGATTACAAGGAAAAATAGGAGAATTTGTGATATTTGGACGCACCTATCCTGTAGTCAGGAATTAGGCACCTGCAGCCAGGAGGGCCATTTTTGCTTCGATAGTTGAAGAAATGCGGATATAGGCACTACTGTCCGTTTCATTGTGCAGCTCATCCAGTTCTTTCAATAGATTCTGTAACTCAGGAGTCTTGCCAGCTTTCTTTTTAACGCGCTCAGTCAGCCAACGTTTAGCCAACCCAAGTCGATGGATCAGGTTCAGCTTAAAGCACCTCACAACAGGTAGACCTTTGTAGCAAGTGTTGCCATCAGCATCCTTATATCGTTCATAAGGCTGCTTACCATCAGAGCTATGCAACAAGTCTAGGTCAACCAATGTTTTTATCGCGGTATTTACACTGCTTCTGGATAAACCTGTCTGCTCCATAATGTCACTAATTGGCACCCCACTAAATGACCCATCTCTGTGCCGGATACCAGAACGCAGGGAAGCAGCGAAGTCGATCCTGTATAGCAAGACAATCAACACCTTCACCATACCCAGTCGACCTTCTGCTCGTATCTGGCGGTGGGTATCATGCCAACGTTTGCAGACTTTGCGCTCTTTCGTTTCTTTGTTGATGATTTTGGTTGGCCGGAAAAACAGTGCTTTGAATTGGGCGGGGTATAAGGCCGCATAGAGGATGCGATCAATCATTTCATGGACGAACTGAGGCCGCCGCTTGCTACCGTCCTGCTCTTTTTCATCATTCAGTATGTACGGAGATAAAAAGTCCGGTATGAGCAGCATATTGCCGGTATAACTATTGCCAGATACCGAACCGTACTCCTCCATTAAATTCATTAGCCGCCGTTCCTGCTCTTCCGGCTCCAGGCTGTCGAAATTCCGGAATTTTTCCAATGGAACATTGAGGATAGCCTGCATTTTAGCTTCCATTTCCTCCGGTGTGCATCCATTGAATAACCTGTTTTTCGTCTGGTGAATGCCTTGTTGCGCCTGCTTCAGGTTTTCATACAGCTTTGTGAGTTTTCTGCGCTGGCGCTCAAGATCAGCAAGGATTTTATCACTGGGCTTACGACCATACTGGCTTCTGTAATCCCGGTGGATTTGTTCACGGATATTCACCTCACGGATAACACCCCGATATGTTCTGTCCAGCTTCCCGGTATCAAGCGTTGCACCAGCCCGAATCAGGTTCTGGCGCAAACGTTTCTCGTTAAGCCTTTTATAGAAACTCATTCCATAAACATGGCGCGGCGAAGTAAGTATTTTTTTGACAGCTTTACCCAACGGATTTTGTGACACTTGTCCTTTCTCCGTTGTAATTCAGAATTATCTCTTGATAGGTCTCTCGGGAGGCCAGATAGTCAGACTCTGTTTGTATGTTCCCTACAAGATCAAGTAGTTCGGCCACATAGATTTGAACCGACTTATATGCAGCTGCTCCGAAATGCTGTTCAGGCTCTAAATACAGAGCTAAGTTAATCAAAACATTATCAAGATAATCTTCATGTTGTTCTTCAGGGATTGCATTATCAAACATCCCCCCTTTCAGGTATTGCAGAACAAAACCCTGTGCCAACTTCAACGCTCTGGCTTCTCGTTCCTGTTTTCGATTTTTGCGCTGAGACTTCTTACCCATGTTTCCGCTCCCGACGCAACTGCTTAGTCTTCGTCCGCCGCTTTTTTTGCTGACGTTTCAAAACCTTTGCTGCACGTTTCATGCTCATGAGGTTTCCTCCTGAAGGGATTGGGGATTAGACGCTTGTGACCACTCATCATTCGCAGCCACAGCCGCCCGCAACTCCGACTCAATCGTCCAGAGTACGTTAGAAATAATATGGGGGTGTTCAGGATGCTCATCGGCCCACTCAAGCGCGGTCTGGAGCAATAAAACAAGCGATAACGCACGGTCGACGGGCGTCATCACCTCGTCCACCGGATAGGGAACTTTTAACATTGTGTTGTCCTGATTTTGGTTTAAAACCAGCCGACACCACTCGCTGTCAATCGAATTGGTGACGACGCGCATCGGGTTGACAGACCGGCGGACAACACAGGGTTTAACCGGCAAGTCCGAAGACTTCCCAATGCACGTCATCAAAGAGGAAGTCTCCAGACGTGAAAAAACGCCTGAGAGCAAATTTCTCGGCGCTTGTGCGCCTGTGTAGCCATTCGGTCTGTCAAAACCGGCACTGGATTCTGCCAGTGCGCGATTAGTATCACTCAGGACTGATAGATTTGTCAACACGCAGGATTTACGACTACAATAAACCCCATGAACGAAGACCAACCCTGGGACGAAAAGAAGTACCGAAAAAACCTGCTCAAGCACGGCCTGGACTTCAAAAACGCCAAATACGTACTGGAAAGTCCCCTGCGGCTTGACCTCGACGTGGTACGTAACAACGAACAGCGTACCCAGTCTTTCGCTTACGTCTTCGACTACCTCGCGGTGCTGACCGTTGTGCATACCGGAAACGGCGACCGTATTATCAGTTTTCGCCGTGCCAGCCGCGACGAACGGAAGATTTACCATGAATGGCTCAGACATGACTTTGGAAGAACAACGTAAAGCGGCTCTGGCGGCCACTGCCAACCCACCTCCCGGCGGAGATTTTGTTTGGGAAGGTGAAGACGAAGATGACCGCCCGCTCACAACCGCAGAATGGAAACAGATCAGACATACCGCCCGGCATGGCCACCCCAAAACAGCCACCACCAGGGAACGGATACCTGTCCCGCTGGATGCTGACATCGTGGCCAAATTCCGTGCCTCCGGCGAAGGCTGGCAGACCCGCGTCAATGACGCACTACGGGAATACGTCGCCGGGCAGAACTGAACGCAGCGGACAGACATTACAACCACCACCCTGCCCAACTAAAGACAACCAGCCCGGCGCAGACCGCCAGTGCCACCAGCCCCAGCACACACGCCACACAAACTGGTTGTGACTCTCTGTTCCGCTGCTCCAGCCGCTGCCGCGCTGCATCGAACTTGGGCCTACGCACAACTGCGTCCTCTTGTCACAACGGCACCCGCCGGACGTTGCTCAAAATGCCCTAACAAGTGCAGCACCGTCTGCTGGCGCTCTTCAGGAAAATAAGGGGACAACTCAGGGGATATGGACAAATCATAGAATAAACCAGAATCAATCCAGACTTCCCCACCCGCCTCGATGAGACTTGTCTCTAACTCACCAAGACTGCGAGTTAAGGCTTGATCAAGTAAATCGGGCCGAATAGAAAAACGGCCACAAAGAAAGCTGGCTGTCACATGAGTGCGGCCATCGATTTTGCGTAAATGTTTCGGT
>PDWI01002177.1_pt1 | contig 29876 bp, 27 predicted proteins | sample 1430891 | NCBI WGS metagenome assembly PDWI01 (sample SAMN01162508, study PRJNA174530) | Oral metagenome, whole genome shotgun sequencing project. | biome: Marine environment; feature: Marine mammal; material: Swab sample of the gingival sulcus; isolation source: swab sample of gingival sulcus... | reverse complement strand
TATGACACTTTATTGACAGCTTTACGGTAACTTTTATCGTTTTTTCTTGGTATCATTATATCAGAACTTAGGAAAACAAAGTTCAAAGAAAACTAAAAAACAAGAAAAATGAAAGGATGGTAAGATCATGAAAAAACAAAGAATAGTAGCATTAGCATTGGGAACAATTATAGGACTCGGAAGTTTATTTGGAGGCGGAGTCGTACACGCTGATGAGATAAATAGCAAGGAGATACAAAATCAATGTATAGAAGAAGTAGAAGTACAGTGTTTCGAAGATGAATTACTTGAAAATGGCATCTTAACAAAAGCAGAAGTAAAGCAGTATAATGATGCTACAGATAAGATAATGAAATTATATGATGATTTAGAAGAACAAGATTTAAGCGATGAAGTTCTAAATAAACTAATAGCAGATGAAAATAAAATATATGAAGATAATAAAGTAGTATTTGATAAAGTAGATAAATATTATGATTATCTAGAAGATGCACCACATAATAAAGAAGCTAATGAAGAAGGTGAGGAGCCAAGTCCAGAAGCTCTTATGGAAGATTTTTACAATGAACTTTTAGAGAATAAGGTATTAAGCGTAGATGAGGTAGCACTTTTAAAAGAAGCGGATGCTAAGATAGATGCACTTTATGACATGGATTTGGGAAACTTTGATGAAATAGAGAGAAAAGAAAATGCTATATATGAGGAATATAAGGCGGTATATAATAAGCTAGATGTATACTATGAGCAAGAAGAAGAGGATATGTATGCAGAAATGATTGAAAGCGGTGATTTCACTAAAGAACAAGTAGAAAAATTAAAACTTATTGATGAAAAAGCAGAAGAATTATTTAACACATTATCTGAAAGTTCTAGCGAGAAAGAAGCTGAAAAAGTTTTAAATGAAATAGACAAGTTATATGAAGAGTTAGGATTTTAGAGGAAATCTTTTAATATAGTAAAATCATAATAATTCTAAAGGGATAAGATTTAAAAACTCTTATCCCTTTTTCTTCGCAGGTTTTATTATTCGAAATTTATTGGTTTATAAAATTGGATAACACTAAAAAAAGGACTACAAGCTTTGTGTCCTTTTTTAGGACAAGGACATAATTAATATTTCATCGAAGTCATAATTGAAAGCACCTTTATGAAGATGCTTTTTTAAAGTAGTCTATAAGGTCTCTTATATCGATTTCACTATCATTGATTTCACCCATCTCTTGAATAGTGATATCATGTGCTTCATCATGATTCACTTTATATTTAATCAGTTGATCATTTACTTTCATATGAACTTCTTTTACTTTGTATTTCTTATCAATATAAAAATCGAGTGTCAGCTTATAATCAAGAGAGTCTAATCTATTTTTATTTTCTTCAAGCCATCTATTTAAATAATCAAATAATAAAATATACGTATCTTCAAATCTTCTATCATAATCCTGTATATATTCAGTGAGGGATACTTCCTCTAAGGATAGAGCACTCTCCACTTCAACATCCTCTGCATCAAATGTAAAATAATCATATAATTTATATTCTACTACATCCTTTAAAAACCCTAAATACACTTGCTTAAAGGATTCTTTTAGCTCCTTATTATTTTTATTGAACTCAAGGAAATGATGGAAATAATCATATAAATCATTCTCAGTTGTTAGTGAAACGCATTTATAATAAGAATCAGTGGGCTTAAACTTAAATTGATCATAGTAATACGTTATAAAAAGGTCTATATTATCTTCTAAAATATCAATGATATTTGGAATGCTTTTAATATGAATAATATCTTTAAAATAAGAAAAAGATACCCCCTTTTTACCATTGATTAGAATATTTTTTATGGAGTAATTATCATCCTTTGTAATAATCGAATCCAATGTAATCAGCATATCCTTTCCATTATACGTAAGAAGTGCTGTATTTAAATCAAAATTATATTTAAAATCAAGCGTATTATCATCGTATTCTAAGGTAATATCATGACTTTCATGATAAATGGATTCATTTAGACTATGATTTAAAATTTTTATTGGTGTGGTACCTATAAAATAAGTTTTTAAATTAAAAATAATAACAATGATAGCAATAGTAATAATAGAGAATATTACTTTCATAAGAGGCGTAAACCCTGGTCCTTTTGGCGCTACTCCTTTATATTTATTTAAAAGCTCATCATCATCCTTTTTATATTTTCTTGAACGAGTAAAAAAATCAGTTTTCATAAAATCCTTTCCTTCTAGTAATAAAATAAGTTGTTATGATAAATAGCATATTAAATAGTATATAGTAAGATAAATAACTACTTTCTATCATATTATTAATGATACCAAGTGTCCAGTAAATTGGTGATATCATGCAGATATATCTTATATTTTCATTGAGTAGTTCAATGGACCAAAAAGCACCCCCTAGCACCCCTAGAATAAATAAAAGAGGCGTTGTGATACTCTGATATCTTATTTTACTTGTTTGATAAGCAATAAGAAGTACAAGAGTAGATATAAATATGCTATGGAGTAAAATTGCGATAATAGCTATAATACTTGCCTTTAGATAAATCAGTATCAATAAAAATAAAAGAAAACCAGCAATTAATATACTGAGTAAATCAGATATAAAGATATTAAAAAATGAATAGGTGATAAGAAGGTGATTTCTTATACTATTATTTATAATATAGGAGCTGATAAACATAATGATGAAGGATAGTATCATAATAGAATATCCATACATTACACTATTTTTTAAAATATCGGATATATTTTTTTCTACTACATCCTTATTAGGATATTTCACTGTCGATTCAATATCCATTTTAAAATGATTTTCCTTTACAAGTTTATCTGCAATTTCAAGGACGTCTTTTGAATTTTCATATGTTTTTGATTTATTATTTGCCTTATGAATCATTAAAGGAATCATAATTTCTGATGCAATAATATCAGAAATAGCAGGTGCAATCACCGATTTATCCAAATAGACTAATTCCAAAACTTCGATATAATTTGTCGCTTTAATTTTCTCTTCAAAACCCTCAGTTATAATAAGAATCCCTTCAATATGATTATTCTTTAAATTCGTATAAGGATCTTCATTATTCACTCTTATGGATGTATTTTTTTTAAGAGCATCTACAAAGTTTTTTGACATTTCAGATTGATCATGATCAATAATACTAATAGGTATTTTAGTATCCTTTACTTCATCAAATATAATAGAAAATAATATCATCAGAAGAAAGGGCATTAGCATACTAAATGCTATTAGTTTCTTATTTTTAAGAAATAATTTTAAATTTACTTTTATTATATTAAACTTCATATTTTCTCCTTATTAAATGAGTTGTTGAAGTAAGTAGTAGTACACTCATAATAGAAAGTATAGCAAAGATAAAAAGTACCTCACTTGTTATCATTGATTTATTGAGTAGAAGATAAGACTTTAAAATCCAATAATTCGGCGTTATCATCGATAGCTTCTGTATACTATAAGGTAGTATCTGAAGCGGTATAAACTGCCCGCCCAATAAACCGAGTAAAAGCGTGATTAAAATGCTGATAAAATCATTTATCTTATCGGATAGAATGCTAATACATAAAAATAAGGTTGAAAAAAATATAATCGTTATCATAGTGAGTAGAATAATCATTATAAAATACAGGATAGATACTTTTCCTATAATCAAAACAAGTATCATAAGTGGCATAGCTGTTAGTACTATATTTAAACTAAGTGCCAGTATTTTACTAAGTGTAAAGATAAAAATGGGTGAACCCGTTAAAACATATCGGTCTAGCGTATTACTCTTATATTCCTTATAAAAGAGTTTACTAGATGCTGTTGTCATAAAAACCATCATTAAGACAATAATAGAATATAAAAAATATTCTTTGGATGAAGAAGATGGATACGTATCTATTTTTGTATACTTAAATAAAGTATTTCTAGATAGAGCAGTCATCACTAAATTCATAGAAAAGACTTCATTGATTTGCTTTCTATCATACTTTGTTTCATCCAGTGATTTATAAAGACTATATATCCCAATATCTACTGCTTTTATATACGTAGAATAACTACTCATAATATTTTCAAGTAGCGCATTTTTTAATGAATCTTTTGGATTTAAAATCATCTTTATTGGAATATTTTCAAAATAATATAAACTATCTGTAAATTTATCAGGTAGCTCCACAATAGCTGAAAGCTCATTATTATTATATTTTTTTATCAGATTATCATAAGTATCTACACTCAACTTAAATAAACCTGAAAAAGCCTCATTTTCTTTAAAATTACTGATTAATGTTTTTGTAAGAACACTCTCTTCTTTATCAACAACTCCTATATCTACTCTTTCCAGTATTCTTCTTTCTTTCATAAAATCTTTAAACATAATAAAGAAAGAACAATAAATGAGAATGAAAATAATAGATGTGATAATTAACCTTTTCGGATTTATTATTGTTTTTATATCTTTTATCAATAAGTATTTCATAATTCTCCTTTTGTTTATTTTATCATAGAAAAAATAATATATAAATATTTTTTCCCTTTCAGATAACTAGAATTAAAAAAAGTGCAATATAAATATACTGCACTTTCAATTATTTTATGTTTAATGATTTGTTGGCTTAACAATTTCACCATTTGACAGTTTAATTTCCCCTGTTAGATTATCTGAAAAATTGATAATTCTTACAAAATTTAGTTCTTTTAGTTCTGAGAAAGGGTGAAGCACACCACTTATATTACCATATAAATTCATAAATTTTAATTTTGTTAATTTCGCAAGAGATTCTATTTTTTCAATTGCAATATTACGCATTTGTATATTTTCTAAATTATTATATTTTAAAAGCGGCTCAAAATCAAAGTCAATTCCATCATTAACACTTAGACTTAAATATCGCAAAGAACTTAAATTGGATAATGATAATTTTTTTGCTTCATAGTATCCATTGGTAATGCCTAAATCAAGATATTTTAAATTTGAAAACTTATTGATAGCCTTTAAATTATCTTCAAGGAGACCGCATTTCTCTTCTGCATATGAACTCATTTCTGTTATAAAAAATTCTAAGTTATCATAGTTGTTAAATTTGGTTAAATTAGAGAAATCCCTAAATTCAATAATTTTTAAATTGCTAATATCATCTATACTGCTTAAATCACCAACAATATTTCGAGGAGGATTCGATAGTCTAAGACTTTTTAGATTTTTAAGTTTATTAAAATAGGACATATCAAGTGCAGGAACATTGTCACCAAACATTACTGAATTTAAATTTACTAGGTTGTCTAAAAAACTCAAATCATCTGCCATACCATAAGCAGTATTAAGATGTAGAATGCGTAATTTTTTCAAATCCTTTAATGCATCATAATTTCCTTCAATATCAGATGTTGAATTCGCAATATAAAGATATTCTAAATTTTTTAAATTTTTTAATGCTGAATAGTCTCCAGCTGAAGGAATACCTATAATTGTAATTCTTCTTAAATTGTACAGATTTGATAAATGTCCTAACCAAATACCAGATGTAGATGGAGCAACTGTTGAATCTACAACAAACTCCTCTAAATTTGTGAAATATTTCATATCATGAAAGGCCTCTATAAAATTTATGCCTAGGTCTTCTTTTTCACCAGTGGCAAATGGCATTAACTCTTCAGTTGCTAATGATATAATAAGTTTTTTTCGATAGGCCACATCTTTTCTTTTTATTGGAGCATCACCTAAATTGTAATATATTCGAATAAATTTCTCAAAATTTTTATTTTCAAATTCTATTTCTTCATTTGGATTTTCAACTTCAATTTCTTTTAATTCCTCAGTTGGCCATTCAGTTACAATTCCAGATGCTTCTGGATATAAATCATATAAATTAATGGCACTTGAATAATACTCCCAATTTGAGATGGAATAAGTAAACAATTCTTGAAATAACCTTTCAGAATCAGGGAATCGTCTTAATCCATATTCCAATGTTAATCGTGGCAAGAGTTTATTATATTCGCCGTTTTCATTTTTGATAGAACGAAGATGCCATGACTTTTCAATAATATCAGAAATAATTTCTTCTTTCTTTTCTTCTGTAAGATTCTTATCGCTTGATTCTAAATCATCATTTGAATTGGTACAAGATACTAATATGAAACCGACCAATAAAATGAGTAATAAAATTTGAATGTTTTTTTTCATAACAGAACTCCTTTTATATTTTTTTGAGCCTTTTTATTAAGGATAATACGTATTACATATAAAATTATAACATTAACCTCAATATTTAGAAACCATATTTTTTCCCTTTCATATAAAAATCTTAAGGAAATATAAGAGTGTTGATAATATAGATTGAACTAGTGTATAATTGACTAGAAAGGAGAGATATATGTATTATAGATCAGATGGAAATGTAGGATGTATTTTAGCTGGAATAGCAATGATATTTTTATTTATAGTAATGATGCGATTTGCAGGATATCTTGTTTTTTCAACGCCAATTGGCATTATATTAATTATATATTTAGTATATAGATATTTTAAAAAGAAGAAAGAAAGAGAAGAATATGATAATTACTCCAATGTAGAGGATTATAATAATTATACAGATGAAAAAGAGGATTATCATGCAGCGCAGTTTGATGATGATGAAGTAATAATTGATGTGAATGATTATGAAGAATATAAAGATTAGCATACTATGTCTTATCATAGCATTTTTTCTAATGGGATGCTATGAAGAAGAAAAGGGAATAGAAAAAGAAGAGATAAAAGAAGAAGTAGAAGAAAGAATAAAGCCTGAAGACTATTCTTTGTTTGATGATACTATTTATAAATCAAGAAATCATCATATATCTCTAATTGCTGTAGGAGATATTATGGCTCATACCATTAATTTTAATGCAGCGAAAACAGAAGATGGATATGATTTTTATACTCAGTTTGATTATATCGCAGATAAAATTTCTTCTAAGGATTTTGCCATTGGAAATCTTGAGACCACGCTTTCTGGTGAGGATAAGAGATATAGCGGGAAGAATATGGTGTTTAATGCACCAGATAATTTAGCAGAGAGCATAAAAAAAGCCGGTTTTGATATCTTATTTACTGCAAATAATCACTCCTTGGATAGAAGTTTTTATGGACTAAAGAGAACGATTGATGTATTGGATGATTTAGAGATAAAACATACAGGTACGTATAAAACAGAAGAGGATAGTAAGAATATTTTAATTGTGGAGAAAGATAATGTGAAATTGGCATTTCTTTCTTATACCTATGGAACCAATGGCATACCCCTTCCAAAGGATGCGCCTTTTTCTGTTAATTTAATAGAAGAAAAGAAAATTAGAGAAGATATAAAAAGAGCAAGAGAGCTAGCAGATTTTGTTATTGTAGGAATGCACTGGGGTCTTGAGTATAAGCTAGAAGAAAGCTATTATCAAAGAAAATTTGCAGAGATAGCTTTTAGTGAAGGAGCAGATATTATACTAGGAGGTCATCCTCATGTACTTCAGCCCTTTGAGCATGTTAAAATGAAAGATATAAATGGGGAGTATAAAGACCGATTTATCATCTATTCCATGGGAAATTTTATATCAGGACAAAGAACTTATCCAAGAGCGATAGGAATGTATATTGGTTTTGATATTATCAATAATAATGGACATAAATATATCAACGAGGTATCCGTAATGCCTACGTATGTAGAATCAAGAATTAAAAATCAAAAACAGTATATGAAAATTCTTGATATTAGAAAGGCTATAGAGGATTATGAAAATAATCAGTTAGATATTAATAAGAGTTTATATAATGAACTCCTCACATACGAAAAGAAATTTGTTACTCATTTATTCTCAAGGGTGAAAATAGAGCCTATATTAAATGAGAATAAAGAATATATAATATATAGGAAATAAAATGAATTTAATAACAGTAGAGAATATTACTAAGGGATTTGATAATGTTTTATTTAAAAATATTAGTTTTAAAATAAATGATGGAGATAAAATCGGATTAATAGGCCCCAATGGAAGAGGAAAGACAACGCTTTTAAAATGCCTTATGAAAGAGCTTTCTGTGAATGAAGGAAATATTATCTATAGAGGAAATATCTCGATAAAATATCTTTCACAAGAGCATGAATTTGATGAAGAGTTAAGTGTAATAGAATACCTTCTTTCCAGTCAAAAAAACATACTGGATATTATCAAGGAATATGAAGAAATGTCAAATGCTCTAAGTGAAAATTATGAGAATGAAGCATTTAAAAAAAGGTATGATCATTTACTTGATACCATGAATAAAAAAGATATCTGGGCTGTAGAATCAAAGGTAAGAGGGGTGTTAAATACCCTAAATCTTAATTTTTCTGATAAAATAAAGATTCTTTCAGGTGGTCAGAGAAGAAGGCTTAAAATAGCAGAAGCAATTATTGATGAGTCCGATCTTCTAATTTTAGATGAACCGACCAATCATATTGATTCTGAAGCGATCGAGTATTTAGAAGAACTCTTAATCAAAAGAGAAAAAGCTCTTTTAATGGTAACTCATGATCGATATTTTTTAAATAAAATAGCCAATAAGATTTTTGAATTAAATAAAAATTTAGATATATATCATGGAAATTATTCTTATTATTTGGAAGAAAGAGCGCAGCGAATGATTGATGAAGAGTCCAAGCAGAGAAAATTAAAATCTCTTTATAAATCAGAACTGGACTGGATTTCAAGAGGATGTAGAGCAAGAACAACAAAACAGAAATTTAGAGTCAACAGGTTCTCAGAAATAAAAGATAAGATGAAGACATCTTCTTCAAAAGAAATGATGATTGATATTAGTCAGTCAAGGCTTGGAAAGAAGATTATATCCATCGATCATATTTCAAAATCCTATGATAAAAAGTTAATTGATGATTTTTCTTATAAGATACTCCGTGATGACCGAATAGGAATCATTGGTAGTAATGGTGCTGGAAAGAGTACCTTATTTAAAATGATTGCAGGAGAAATAATGCCTGATACAGGCTCTATTGATATGGGAACAACTTTAAAACTAGGCTATTATTCTCAGGAAGATATCCGCTTTAAAGAAGATATGGTTGTGGATGAATATTTTGAAGATATGGTGATTGATCATAAGATATTTGAAATGTTCTTATTTGATTATAAAAAAAGAAAACAAGAGATTAAAAGGCTTTCAGGCGGAGAAAAAAGAAGATTATATCTTCTTAAGATATTAATACAAAAACCGAATATTCTTTTAATGGATGAGCCAACGAATGATTTGGATATTGAAACGCTTTCCATACTAGAAGATTATATCTCTGTTTTTAATGGTCCAGCTTTGATTGTGAGTCATGATAGATATTTTTTAGATCGAACATGTGAAAAATTATTTGTTTTTAAAGAGGGAAAAGTAGAAGTATTCTATGGTAATTATTCGGATTATAAAAGAAGTAAACAAGAAATAAAACAAGAAGTAAAAAAGGAAGTTAAAAAAGAAATAAATAAAAAAGCACTCACTTATAAAGAAGAATTAGAATATAAAGATTTAGAAAAAAATATTGATGAAATCAATCAAAAGATAGAAGATATTGAAAAGGAAATGGAAAGTTATTCAAGTGATTTTACAAAACTTCATTCCTTAATGAAGGAAAAAGAAGAACTTGATAATCTCTTAAATGAAAAAGAGGAACGATGGTTAGAACTCACAGAAAAGATGGAAGAATATGAATAATATAAAAAAGTATTATAATGATGAGCTTCAAAAGGAATTAAGAGAAAGAAAAACATTATATGAAAAATATAGAAGATATAATACCTTTATGTATATGTTTTCTGCTTTTATTTCAGTGATTGCTTTTTTAGCAGTAATGATGCTATTTGATAGTAAGGTGATGAATTCACAGATTAATTTTGCGAATAAGCATTTTGCGGATAAAACATTTCTTATATCAAAAGAGCTTTCTTTTTTAATCAATTATCAGTTTGGAGAAGAAGATTTTGAACTATATGTTAAAGCACTTGCTGATAGACTTGAAAATTCTGATTTGAAAGTAGTGATAAAGACGAATAAAAATGGTATTTATACATCCGATAAAATTGATGAAAATACGTTGAATAATTTAGAAAATGATCCTTATAAATACTTGGTTCAGAAATATCAACTGCCGAATAATTATATTGTGTATTTTCTGCTACCAAAGGTAGATAATCGGCTGATTAGAAATAGTTTCTTATTATTTGTTGTATTGATTTTTATTTTAGCAACTGTCCTTCGATCAGGATTTTCACATACGATTATGAAGAAAATTTATGAAAATATGGTAGTGCCACTCGATAAATTAAAAGATGCTACAAATAATATTAGAAAAGGAAATTATGATATTCCATTGGTCTGTGATGAGTGCTATAATAGGGATATAAAATCAACATTTAAAGAATTTGAAAAGATGAGGGTAGAGTTAAAGGAAAAGAAAGCACTATATACGCAATATGAAAATAATAGAAAAGAACTGATTACAAATATATCTCATGATTTAAAAACGCCGATTTCATCTATTATAGGCTATATAGAAGGTCTTTTGGATGGAGTTGCTAATACAGAAGAAAAAAAGAATCGATATCTTGAAATCATCTATAAAAAATCTTTGGATCTAAATCGATTAATCAATGATTTAATCTTATATTCTAAATTGGATGTAAAGCAGGTTAAATTTGATTATGAATATATTAATTTTAGAGAATATGTAACGACGTTATTTCAGGAATATGAATTAGAATTATCAGAGAATAATGTAAAACTTATCAGTAATTATGATGGTAGTGATATTAAAATGTATATTGATGGCAATCAGCTTCGAAGAGTGTTTAATAATATTATTGGCAATGCACTAAAGCATATGGAAAAAGAGAATAAAGTAGTGGTTATCGATGTGAAAGAATATGAAGATGATATGAGAATCGATATTATTGATAATGGAATAGGGATTGAAAGTGATAAACTTGATTCTGTTTTTGAGCGTTTTTATAAGGCGGATGAATCCAGAAATACGGATATGGGAAGTAGTGGTCTTGGATTATCTATTTCTAAAAAAATTGTAGAAGCTCATGGTGGAAAGATATGGGCAGAAAGTGAATTAGGTCTAGGAACAACGATTTCATTCACATTAGTAAAAGGAGGAAGACATGGCTAGAATTTTAGTTATTGAAGATGAGCTTAATATTGCAGAACTTGAGAGAGATTATTTAAATGATGCAGATTTTGATGTTGATATAGAGTCTGATGGAGAGGTAGGACTTGAAAAAGCTCTTACTAATCCGTATTCACTTGTTATTGTTGATTTAATGCTGCCTAATATATCAGGGTTTAATATTATAAAGAAAATTAGAGAATTTAAAGATATTCCGATTATCGTTGTTTCTGCTAAATTAAAAGAAATTGATAAGATAAGAGGTCTGGGTCTTGGAGCAGATGATTATATGACAAAACCGTTTAGCCCAAGTGAGCTTGTAGCTAGAGTGAAATCAAATATTATGAAGTATAATCGATTAGTTGGCAAAACGATAGAAGAAGATGTTATCAAAGTGAAGGATTTAGTGATTGATTTAAATTTAAGAGAGATTAGACTAAATGGAGAGCCTCTTGTATTTACGGTAAAAGAATTTGAACTTCTAGCATTTATGGCTCAGAATCCTAATATCGCATTTAGTAAAGAAAGACTTTTTTCTAGAATATGGGGAGCAGATAACTATGGTGATATTGCTACAGTTACTGTTCATATTCAAAAAATTAGATCAAAAATAGAAAAAGATAGTTCAAACCCAGAATATATAGAAACAGTATGGGGGATCGGCTATCGTTTTGTAGACAAATAAAAGCTCACAATAGGGCTTTTATTTTTATTATATTGTATATAAAATAAACAAAAAATATTTCTATTTATGCAATTGTTAAATGTTGTATTGAATAGGTAGAAATAATATAGTAAAATTATTATGCTAGATTAAAATGTAAGGAGAAAATATTATGAAAAATGTGCATGAACTAAATTATTTAATTGAAAATGTCGATGAACTTAAACGACAAGGTGTTTATAGAGAGCTTCCAATTTTGGAAACTGCTAATGAATCTGAAATCGTATTAAATGGTAAAAAAGTAATCAATTTATCATCTAATAACTATTTAGGATTTGCTAATCATCCAGTATTAAAAGAAGCTGCTAAGAATGCTATTGATAAGTATGGTGTTGGAGCGGGTGCAGTAAGAACAATTGTAGGTAATATGAACCTTCATGAAGAACTTGAAGTATTACTTGCTGAGTTTAAAAGAGAAGAAGCTGTTATGGTATTCCAATCAGGTTTTAACTGTAATGCTGGTGTAATCCAAGCGATTACTGAAAAAGGAGATTTAATTATTTCTGATGAATTAAATCATGCTAGTATTATTGATGGTGTTAAATTATCAAAAGCGGATAAAGCAGTATTCAAACATAGTGATATGGATGATTTAAGAAGAATTTTAGAAGAAAAAAGAAAAGATTATAGAAATGTATTAATTATCACAGATGGTGTATTTAGTATGGACGGAGATTTAGCTAAATTACCAGAAATTGTAGAACTTGCAGAAGAATTTGATGCACTTACTTATGTAGATGATGCTCATGGTTCTGGCGTTCTCGGTGAGAGTGGTAGAGGAACAGTGGATCATTTTAATTTACATGGTAGAATTGATTTCTCAATTGGTACACTTTCTAAAGGTATCGGTGTTTTAGGTGGATACTGTGCAGGTAGCAAAGTAATGAAAGAATGGCTTAGCCATAGAGGAAGACCTCTATTATTCAGTACATCACTTCCACCAGCAGTAGTTGCTCCAATTATGGAAGCAGTGAAGCTATTAATGAGTACAACAGAGTATACAGATAGATTATGGTCTAATGCGAAATTCTTTAAAGAGAGATTAGGAAAATTAGGCTTTAATACTGGTAAGAGTGAGACTCCTATAACACCTGTTATAATAGGTGATGAAGCAAAATCAATGGAATTTTCTAAGAAATTATTAGAAAGAGGCGTTTTTGTTTCAGCAATCGTATTCCCAACCGTTCCAAAAGGAACAGGTAGAGTTCGTTGTATGGTTACAGCAGGACATACTGAAGAGAAACTTGAAAAAGCAGTAAAAGTGTTTGAAGAAGTTGGAAAGGAGATGGGAATCATTTAATCATTGGAGGATTTTATGGAAAGTAATAATGTTGGAATATTATTAGAATCTGGAACAAATGAAGTGGAACTTCTCAGATTTAAAGTTAGTGGTCAAGTATATGCAATTAATGTTATAAAAGTAAGTGAAATACTTAAAATAGATAATATTTCTAAAGTACCTAATTCAAACTCTGCAGTACTAGGAGTATCTCTTATAAGAGGAGAAATTATCACTGTTATTGATCTTCAGAGTGTATTAGAAGGACAGCCTGTAAAATCCATAGAAAATAAAATGGTTCTAATATGTCATTTTAACAATATGAAACTTGCTTTCTTAGTGGATAGTATTGTTGGTATTGTAAGAAAAAGATGGCTTGATTTACAAAAACCAGATTCATTAACAGATAATTCTTTAGTTATAGGTAATGTGGATTATAATGGAGAACTTCTTATATTATTAGATTTTGAGAGTATTGTCATTAATATTAATCCTAATTTACAAAAGAATATTAGAAATATTTCTAATGTAGAGGATATTGATCGTTCAAAGTATAAAATAGTATGTGTTGATGATTCACCAATGATAAGAGAGGTGCTTTCAGATACGCTTATTGATGCTGGTTGTAAGACAATGAATTTCTTTGATAATGGGAAACTAGCAAAAGATTATATCACAAATTTATATGAACTTCATGGTGAAGATGTGGTGAATTATGTAGATGCTGTTATCACTGATATTGAGATGCCGATCCTTGATGGACATAGTTTAACAAGATATATTAAAGAGCATCCTGTTCTTAGAAAAATACCAGTTGTTATATTCTCTTCTCTAATCACAGATGACTTAAAGCATAAAGGAGAATCTGTTGGTGCAGATGGTCAAATGAGTAAACCAGAGATTGATAAATTAATTGGTTTAGTAGATGAGTTATTAAGGAGAAAAGTTGAAAAATAATTTTTTAAACAATAGAGAAAAGTTTAGAAGTAATTTAAAAGATGGCGAATTTGCTATCTTTTTATCTGGTAATGCACCAGAGAGCACAGCAGATAGTATGTATAAATTTAGACCCAATAAGAATTTCTTTTATCTAACAGGAATTAAGAGAGAAGGCTTTAAACTTCTTTTAACAAAGGAAGAAGAAGTTCTATTTATAGAAAAACCGAATTATGATATAGAAAAATGGGTTGGTAGAAAACTTACTAAAGAAGGTGCTAGTAAACTTTCTGGAATCAATAAAATTATGTATCTTTCTGAATTTGAAGCATATCTTATAAGATTAGTGGAGAGTTCTAAATATGATTCAGCATATTTTGATTTAATTCGAATGAGATATCATTCATATGAAACAGAGAGTGCAAAACTTGCAAAAGAAATAAAAGATAAGTTTCCAGAATTACAGATTAAAAATAGTCATGGGATGATGAAAAAACTTAGAGTGATAAAATCTGATTTTGAAATAAATGAGATTTCAAAAGCGATTGAGCTGACTAAAAATGGACTTGAAAATATTATGAATAATTTAGTGCCAGGGAAGTTTGAATACGAATTGGAAGCAGAGTTTAATTATTCCATCTATAAAAATGGAGCAGAAGCAAATGCTTTTGATACCATAGCGGCTTCTGGAGAAAATGCTGTGATTCTTCACTATGTTGAAAATGAGCATCAAATTAAAGATGGTAATTTAGTGTTATTTGATTTAGGTGCACAGTATCATCAATATGCTTCTGATATATCAAGAACTTATCCAGCAAATGGAAAGTTTTCAGATAGACAAAGAGAAATCTATAGCATTGTTCTTAAAACAAATAAGACAATCATTGATATGATTAAACCAGGTGTTAAATTTGCAGATTTAAATTTAAAATGTATGGAAATTTTATCTGATGAATTGATAAGAATCGGATTGATAAAAGAAAGAAAAGAAATATCTAAGTACTATTATCATGGAGTGAGTCATTATATGGGGCTTGATGTACATGATATCGGTGATAGAGATGTTCTAGAGCCAGGGATGGTACTTACTGTTGAGCCGGGACTTTATATCCAGGAAGAAGGAATTGGAATTCGAATAGAAGATGATATCCTTGTTTCTGAAACTGGTCATATCAATCTATCAAAAGCTATTATTAAAGAAATAGATGAGATAGAAGAGTTTATGAATAAATAAAAAAGGCATACCATAAGGTATGTCTTTTAATGAGTCACTTTCATTATTTTTATTTGCTTTGTTCCTGCTGGTGTTATTACATCTACAATATCCCCTTTTTTATGGTTTAATAACGCCTTCCCAATTGGTGATTCGTTTGAAATATAATCGTTAAGAGGATCAACATTAATTTTTGATACTAATTTTACTTTTCGTTTGTTTTTTTCTCCAACAATTTTAAATTCGACAAAAGAATTCAGTGTTGCTACTTTAGAATCTACAGAACTAGTATCAATCAATTCATAGTTTTCTAAATCAGCATCTAATTTTGCTATATCTTCTTCATTTTGAGACTGCGCTTCTCTAGCTGCTGCATATTCAGCGTTCTCGGAAAGGTCTCCAAATCCACGAGCTCTTTTTATTTCTTCAGCGATTTCCGTTTTTTTCTGTATTAGTTTTTCACGACGAAGTTTTAGTTCTTCTAAATCGTCTTCTGTTAACATTATTTTTGACATAAAATTCTCCTTTTTTATACAATACCTAGATTTTATCACAATATATTAAATAGTTCTAGTTTTTTTTAAAAAAAATTCACGTATATATTTAATATTTATATATTTATTATCGATAAATAAGAAATTTTGTTTAATATATGATATAATATTCTAAGGAGGAGATATGAGTTCGTTTAAAAATATTGAAAAAATACTTATCTATCAATGTGAATATAAGTATGAAAAAGAAATTGAAATACTCAAAAAAATATCTGATTTAGAATTTTATATTGCTTGTTCTGAGGAAGAATTCTTAGATAAATTATTAACGTTGGAATATGATTTTATTATATTTGATATTTCTCTTGGTAAGGAAAAGATACAAACAATTACTCGATTGATGCAAGATACAGGAAATCATAATTTTAATATATTATTGACTATTAGAAATAGTGTGCTAGATGAAATCCATGAATACTTTAATTATGGAATCACGAATTTCTATGAACGATATAATACAGATTTCTTTTTTGAAATGATTCACAGAATGGATAAAGAAAAATTTTATAAGAAAAAATTCTTAGAATTAAATATAGCAATTTTAGATGATGATAATCTTCAGCTACGTATTATAAAAGATATGTTAAATAGAAATAATATTGTGAATGTTGATTTATTTAATCATCCTAGAGGACTTTTAGAAACAGAGAAAAAATACGATGTATATTTAGTAGATTTAATTCTTCCAGATACTACTGGAGAAACTGTGATGTTTGAAATAAGAAAGAGGAATGAGCTCTCTGTTATTATTGGAATATCATCAGTGCAAGAAAAATCAATTATAGCCAAAGTTCTTTCCATAGGAGCAGATGATTATATTATCAAACCAGTATCTGAAGCGGTATTTATGAGAAAATTATATTTATTTGGGAAGAACCTTATTATTAAAAGAGAGAATGAAGAACATACAAGAAAACTTGAAAAACTTGCGATAAGAGATGGTCTTACCGATTTATATAATCATCGATATGTTCAAGAAATATTAATTAATTTATTTGAAACATATAAGAGATATGGCATATCATTTTCTGTTATTATGTTAGATGTTGATAATTTTAAAATGATCAATGATAAATATGGACATCCATTTGGTGATAAAGTATTAAAAGAAATTTCAAAAAAATTATTAAAGTCTGTAAGAACAGCAGATATTGTTGGAAGATATGGCGGAGAAGAATTTATTATTGTAACTCCTGAGACAAAAAAAGAAGATTGCTTAACCATTGTAAAAAGAATTGAAGAGAATATGAAGGAGCTTTCTTCTGAACTTTCTGTTAATGTGACATTAAGTGGAGGAATATCTCAAATTAGAGTGGATTTAGATACTCTGATTAAAGAAGCGGATGAAATGCTTTATAAAGCAAAAAGAGAAGGAAAAAATAAAATAATATGCAAAGATTATACATTACCGATTTAGATGGAACCTTACTTAATAAGAAAGGAAGGCTAACAAAAGAGAATAAAGAAGCATTAAATCATTTGATTGGAAATGGTGTAAATATAACAATAGCAACAGCTAGATCATTTAAAGACACAAAGAAAATACTTAGAGGTGTTCATTTAAAACTTCCTATTATTGTTTTTAATGGTAGTTATATATTTGATTTTAAAAATGAAAGATATTATGAAAAATATCCTATCATAGAAGAAAGAAAAGAGATTTTTCAGTATATGAAAGAAATAGGTGCTATTGTTCATATTGAAGAAGAGAATGGAAATAATTTATATCATTATGGTGCTAATCGAATAGGAATCAAAAGATATAGTGATAATATAGAAGTATTACCAAAATGCAAGTACGATTTAATGGATAAGTGTATCATGTCTTTTACAACGATTGGAACAGAGAAAGAAATAAAAAAGATAAAAGAAGAACTCAGCCAATTTAAAACTATTACCATCGATATGTGGGAAGAATTATATGATAAGCCATATTACTGGCTTAGTGTTCATAGTAAGATTTCTACGAAAGCGAATGCTGCAAAAGAAATTATGAAAATGCTAGAGGTAAAAGAATTATTTGTCTTTGGGGATAATAATAATGATCTTGATTTATTTAAAATAGCAAAGAGATCTTTTGCAGTAAAAAATGCAGTGGATAGTTTAAAAGAAAACGCTACGGATATTATACTTTCTAATGATACAAATAGTGTTGTAAATACAATATATTTTTTAGAAAATAACCTCTAATAAGGGGAAATCAAAAGAAAACAGTTGCAAAAACTGTTTCTTTTTTACCCTAAGTATAGATTTATTGTTTTATATACCGATATAATTAAAGAGACAGTATGCAAAAAATACAAAGGAGGTCATATGTCAAATATGAAAAGAATTGGGATAATATTAATGAGTTTATTGTTAGTATTATCAGTTACAACGTATGCAGAAGCTGAAATTAAAGATTTAAGTAACGATGTAGTTATCAGTGAATACTACATGTATAGAGGATTATCAGAAAATGATACGTATTTAATAATTGATAATGGGAATAAGGTAAGTGATGATAAAATGCCACCACTTAGAATCGGTGATTATTTATATGTCAAATTTAATTGGAGAATACCTAATGATAAGATGCAAGATGCTGCTCCTGGTAGCTTTTTCTTATTCAAGGTATTTGATCCAGGTTTTATCAAAAATGCAGATAGTGCAGTACAAGGAGATATTGTTGATCCTAGTGATTCAAATAAGGTCATTGGTTCATATCATTTACAAGATGATGGAAATTTAAGAATGCAAATAGATGATGTGAGTAGTGGTGTTAGTAATGGTACATTTAGTGCAAAACTAAGAATAAAAGAGCAAACAAATGAATGTGTTATAAAAATAGATAGAGAACAAGAAATTGTACTTACATTTATTCCAAAGCCAGCCTCTACTGGATATTTTGGAATTAATGAAAGAGGAACATCATATCCATTAACAAAGTCTGGATGGAGTAGTCTAAATAATTATATTTATTGGAATATTGGTGTTAATTATGATCAATTAGATAAAGTTTTTGCTGGTAAACCTGATACTATTGAGCAGGAAGAGAATGTTTTTCTAGTAGATAAAATAAAAAAAGGTCAAATAGTGGATAAAAACTATGTTAAATTTAGAGTGCCACTTTATATGCCTTATATAAAAGAGGTTACACTTGAGGATGGAACAACTGAGGCTCAGATGGTAAAAGATCCTGATACAGGGAAATATCTAATGTCAAGAAATATAATTGCTAATTATGATATTAATAAGAATAAATTAAATGAAATAAAGGTGCCAGATGGACTTTCTTTTGATGAATTTATTCAGTATTTAAAAGATAATCCTGTAAATGAACCATCTTACGCGTTCTATGATAATCCAGATGATGAACATGAGTGTGCTGTAATACGTATTTGGGGTAATTCTAGAGGAACAAATGTTCCGAATACAGCAGATGTTTTAACGTATAAAAAAGCGCTGCTTTTAACCGATGCAGAGGCATTAACAAAATTAGATGCTAAACTTCAAGAAATGAAAGATAATGGTAGAATCATTCAAGAACAGATTGATTATTTAAAAGAAGTATATGGATTAGAAGGAGAAGAAGTAGCAGTTGCTGGATTTAATACATTTCTAAGAGTAAAAGCTGAAGTTATGGGTAGTTATACTAATGTGGCTACTAAGTACTGGGGTGAAGAAAGTGTAGAGATTGAATCAAAAGCAATTCTTCACTCAACGTCAGGAGCTACTGGTTCTTTAGAAAGAATAGAAGTTCAATTTGAAAAAGTATGGGAAGATGGTAATGAAAATCACAAAAATGATGAATTAACATTTAGATTATATAATAATGATAAAGCAACAGATAAAGTGTTAATCTTAAAACCAGATTCAAATAATGAAATCAAAGGCGTATTCGCCGATCTTCCAATGTATGTTAATGGTTCTAAAGCTGTTTATACAGTAAAAGAAGAAATTGGAGTAGAAGGATATACAGCTGAAGTAACAGTAAAAGCTGAGAATGATTTACTTATTACAAATAAAAAAGATATTGAAAAAGTAGATGTTAAAGTGAAAAAAGTATGGGATGAAAATAATGCTCCAGCAGTAGATCATGATCCAATTACCATTGTATTATATAAGGATAATGTAAAAACGGATACAACACTTGTTTTAAGTAAAGATAATAATTGGGAAAGTGAATTCAAGGATTTAGTAAAAAGAGAAGGCGATGAAATTATTCAGTATAGTGTTGGTGAAATTGTTGTAGAAGGATATGCTTCAGCTATTTCAGGTGATAGGGATAATGGATTTGTTGTAACAAATAAAAAGAAAGATCCTATTGTAGAAGTTGAAAAAATCAATATAAAAGTTGAAAAAAAATGGGATGAAAATGATGGTTCAGTAGTAGAACATGATCCAGTAATCGCTGTTCTTTATAAAGATGGATTTATTACAACTAATAAAATTACATTAAGTAAAGAAAATAACTGGAAAGGTGAGTTTAAAGATTTAGTTAAGAAAGAAAATGATATTGAGCATCAGTATACTGTTGTAGAGATTGAACAAGAAGGATATGACTCAACAGTATCTGGTGATATGGTAAATGGTTTTGTACTTCTTAATAAAAAGCATATTGAAAAAGTAAATGTAAAAGTTGAAAAAGTATGGGATGAAAATGGTGGTGCTGCTGTAATTCATAGTCCGATCACAGTAGTATTATATAAAGATAATGTAAAAACTAATATGACTCTTACATTAGGTGAAAACAATCAGTGGAAATCTGAATTTAAAGATTTAATTAAGAAAAATGGTACTGATGAAATACAATACAGTGTTGGTGAAATTCTTGTAGATGGATACTATTCAACAATTTCAGGAAATATGAAAGATGGATTTATCATTTTAAATAAGAAAAAGCCAGAAGTAGTTTATGATGTAGAAAAAATTAATGTAAAAGTAGAAAAAAGATGGTTTGAAAATGGTGGAGATCCAGTAGATCATGCCCCAGTTACAGCTGTTCTTTATAAAAATGGATTCATTACAAATAATAAAATTGTTTTGAGTAAAGAGAATAACTGGAAAGGTGAATTTAAAAATTTAATTAAGAGAGAAGCTAATCTTATAACAAAATATACTGTTGTTGAATTAGAAGTAGCTGGCTATACATCAAGTGTAGTAGGTGATATGGAAAATGGATTTGTTCTAGTAAATAAAAAAGATGCTGTGGTAACACCAGAGCCAACACCAACACCAGAACCAACACCAGAGCCAACACCAACACCAGAACCAACACCAGAACCAACATATACAATTGATGAAGTGCCTAATCCAGATAATGACGAAGTACCTAAAACAATCATTGTTGTGGATAAAAAAGGTAAGACAATCGGTAAATATACGAAGGAAGAAAAAGATGATGGATTTGTTTGGGTTGGAGAAGATGGAACACCACTTGGAAAGACACCAGTTGTAAAAACAGGGGATGATTTTAATTCTCTTGCTCTAGTGATGGTTGCTATCATATCATTTATGGGTCTTGTTTTCTTTGGTAAGAAGAGAATCTAAGAATAAAGTGAATATGAACTATAGCTTGACGATATGTTCATTATACAAGGAGAATAAATGGATAATAGATTTAGAAAAAAAGTATATAATGGATTAATGATTTTCTTTGCTATTTCTTTATCTATATCCATTTATTATTTAGGGCATCATAAAATAGAAAAAGTGAAGGCAGAAAATGATTTTAAGGCAATAAGAGAGGCAAAAGCTGAGAATATTCAAAGCATAGAGAAAGAAGAGATAGTAGAAAATGAAGAGATAGATCGCAATTATGCTGAGCAAAATGGCTTAAAAAAATGGTATGAGAATTTATATCTGGAAAATAGTGATATGATGTGCTGGATTACCCTTGAGGATTCGGGTATTGATTATCCTGTGATGTATTCTAATTCTGAATACTATCTTAGAAGAAATTTTGAGAAAGATTATTCCATCAGTGGAACGCCTTTTTTTGATAGAAGGACGCCATTAGAAGAGGAAAATGATGACATTGATTTAAATATCATTTATGGTCATAATATGAAAGATGGCACAATGTTTTCTGATTTAAAATTATTTGAAAAAAAAGAAAATATTGAAAAGGCAAAGCCAATTGTGATAGAAACTCTGAATAATAAGTATGAATATAAAATATTTGCATCGCTTATTGTAAAGGAGTATACCCCGTTATCAGATCGTATATATACGAAAACGTCTTTTAAAAATGAAAAAGATTATACTCGATATATGAAAATGATAAAAAGAAATACAAGGAATATGATAGAAACCGAAGAGAAAGGAGATATTCTTCTGTTATCGACTTGTTCATCCAGAGTAGATCGAGGGAGATTAATTGTTTTTGCAATAAAAATAGATGAAAATAATTAACTATTTTCATCTAATATTTCATCTATCTGATCAATAATATAATCAGAAGTAGGTGTTGGAGGAAGTAGAGGCTTTTTGGCTTGTATTTCCTCTTTATATTTTTTGACCTCTTCATAATCACCCGATTGTAATGATATATTTACTTTATTTATAATCATTGTAAGTGTTTTATCATATTCCACATATTTGACATTAAAATATGTAAAAGAACCTATAAAGATACATGCAGTGGCTAGTAATATAATGATATTTTCTTTCTTTGTTTTCCCAATTCCTACAGAAAGGGATGCTAAGAACCCACCTAAAAGCCCACCTATATGACCAAAATAATCAATATTTGGTGCAATAAATCCTATTCCTAGATTTATAATCAGAAGGATGAATATTTCCTTTTGGAAGATTTTCATATAGACTTCCTTATTCTTTAAATATAGGTAAATATGTACCCCGAATAATCCAAATACACCACCAGATGCTCCAATGGATATGGATGATGAAAAAATAAAACTAAATAATGTGCCAAAAAGTCCTGACACTAAGAATATAATTAAAAATTTCAGCTTTCCAAATAAATATTCGATAGGTCGTCCTAAGAAATATAGTGCATAGCAGTTAAATAATATATGACTAATCGATGCATGAGTAAACACAGCTGTAAACAGTCTATAATACTCTTTATCTATTGATATTTTTGGTGTTATTTTAGCAAAGTGGTAAAGAAACCAATTATCTGCTATCAAAAAATTAGTTAAATGCAGTGTGATAAAAACTAAAATATTAGCTATTATAATATACACTGTTATGGAATGTGATTTGTTTTTATTCATAATATCTCCTCTGAATTTAGTATATCATAAATTTTAAATTATCGTTACTATTTATAGTATTTTAAGATATATTATCTATTTTATAAAAAACAACTAGAAAAAAATAAAAAAATTTTTTTTCTTCTAAAAATAATGGAATCAAGGTATTTAGGTAAAACGTTTGAGCTTTGTTTTATAGTAATCTAATAAAAGAATGAAAGCTCTCGATAAACAAAATGAGAGGATTTAGAATTTTAATTTGGAGGATATATGAAAGTAGATAGTAAAGTAAATCAACGATCGTTTTTTATAATAATTTTATTAATATCGCTCTTAGTAACAACATCTTTATTATTAATTATTAGTCTTATTAGACTTCAAATGAATAGAAGTGATGTTGATTATAATAAAGAGATATACATAAATAATACATATTATAAATATCACATTATTTAAAAAGGAGTTTTATATGAAAGAGTTAGAGAGTGAGTTTTATAGAAATTTATTAGAGCATATTGATTTGGGTGTTTATTTTGTTGATTGTAATAGAGAAATAACGTTTTTCAATGAAAAATCTGAAAAAATAACAGGATATAAAAAAGAAGAAGTTATTGGAAAAGCCTGTGTAGAAGATATATTTCAGCATATAGATTCGGATGGAAATCAATTATGTATAAGCGGATGTCCGCTTAAATCAACAATAGAAGATGGGATTAGTAGAACGACAGATGTTTTTTTATATCATAAAAATGGATATAGAATACCTATCAGAATTCATTCATCACAGATTAAAGATGAAAAAGGAAATGTAATTGGGGCTGTAGAAACATTTAAGGATATGTCCTTAGAAGTAGAAATTGAAAAAGAAAATAATGATTTAAAAGAATTAGCTATGGTTGATGAACTCACGGACTTGCCGAATAGGAGATGTTTGGAAGAATGGCTAATTGCTAGGCATAGAGAGTTTAATAAATTTGATAGAACATATGGCGTTCTTATTATTGATATTGATAATTTTAAGAATATTAATGATAATTATGGGCATTTAACTGGTGATAAAATGCTCAAAATCGTTTCTAAAACATTAAAATCAGTTATCACATCACATGGTGTAGCAGCTCGATTAGGAGGAGAAGAATTTGTTATCGTAGCATCTGATGTGAATGCTGAAAAGTTACATCAACTAGGCAAGAGAATATGCTCTTTAGTATTTCATTCAACGCTTGAAGTAGGTGATACGAATATTTCTGTTTCTGTGAGTATAGGTGGTGCAATAGTAAATAAGCATGATGATATCCAGTCTCTGATGAAAAGAGCAGATACTTATATGTATAAAGCGAAGACTTCTGGTAAAAGCAGAGTATATACAGAATATGGAGAAGATAAAGTAGAAGTAGAGTTAAATAGTTCTAAACAATTAAATTTTAAAATATTGAAAAACCTTCAAAAAAAACATATAATATAGGTGTATATAGTTTGTTTAGGAGGTTATATGAGAAATCTATATAAAAAGAACATGATAATGAGTTTTATTTCTTATATTGCTATAGTAGCTATAAATTATTTTAGTGCACTAGGTTTTATTAATGGAATGAGTCAGAGTGCTGTTTCAAAGAGTTATCCGACAATGATAACACCAGCAGGATATGCTTTTAGCATTTGGGGTGTTATTTATGGTTTTATTCTTATTGCTCTTTTAGTCACAGCAGTTAGAAAAGATAATATTAATATTGACGGTTTAAATGGAATCGCTTTTTTATTTTTTATTTCAGCAATTATTAATATTGCTTGGACTTTTGCATTTGCATATGAAATGATATGGCTATCAGCTATTTTAATCGTTATATTACTTATAAATATAGTCATGATACTCATTCGATTAGATTCCATTAGAGGAAGTAAAAAGGGATTATATGATATAGGATTTGGACTGTATGCAGGATGGCTTGCAATTGCCTCTGTAGTTAATTTTTCAGCATTTTTAGTATCTATAGGATTTAAATTCTTTAATAATCCAATGATTTTTTATCCTAGTATCCTATTAGTATTTATTATAGCAATGGTTTTATTGAGTAGAGTTCATAGGAATCCGTTCTTTAATTTATCGATTATATGGGCATTTATTGGAATTATTGTAAAGCAACAATTTACATCCTATACGAATTTATTATTTATTGTTTTAGTTCTTGGAATTATCGTACTCGCAGTCAATCTTGTTATGACTATAAGTAATATGAAATCAAACAAATATAGATAAATACTGAGTTTTTTCAGTATTTTTTTATTTATTAAGAAAAAATCATAGTGATTTTTATATAAATAATGTATACTTTATATATTATAGGTAAGGAGAAAATATGAAATGGTATAAAATAGAAATACATACAGAAAAAGAGGCTTTAGATAGCCTTTTATATTTACTAGAAACCGTAGGTATTGATACAGCGGTTATTGAAGATCCAACAGATGAAATGTGGGATTCTAGATATAAAGGAGATTGGGATTATTCAGAAGATCTTGCAAGAGTACTTACATATGATCATCCAGTAGTAAGAGTTTTTATAGAAGAAACAGAAGATATTAATCAGTTAGTAGAAAATATCAATGGATTTTTACATACGATTGAAGAAAATGGTCTAAAAGCAGGCGAAAAAAGAGTAACTTATGAAGTTGTTGATGATGAAATGTGGAAGGATAAGTGGAAGGAATATTTTAAACCATTTAAAATAGGATCTAAAATTGTGATTAAACCCTCTTGGGAAGACTATACTGCAGAGGATGAAATCATTATAGAAATGGATCCAGGCTCAGCATTTGGATCAGGAACACATGAGACAACCTCTCTATGTGTAGAGCTCTTAGAAGGGGTTATAAAAGAGGATAATTTAGTTTATGATATAGGATGTGGCACAGGCATTTTAGGCATATGTGCTGCTAAATTTGGTGCCAAAAAGGTATTAGGGGTAGATATATCGGAAGATGCGATTATTGCTACAAATGAAAATATTAAAAAGAATGATTTGATTGGTGTGATGGAAGCAAAAAAAGGTTCATTAACCGAAGTTTTAGAAGAAAAAGCAGATGTTATTGTATCCAATATCATTGCAGATATTATTATCAAGATGAATGAAGAAATAGAACACTTTATCAAAAAAGATGGATATTATATTATATCAGGAATAGTAGATGGAAGAGAAAAGGATGTCATAAACTCATTAAAAGAGCATCGTTTTACAATTGAAAAGGCGCTAAAAAAAGGAGATTGGCATGCGATTTTAGGGAGATATCATGCATAGATGTTTTATAAAAGAAGAGATTCATGAGATAAACTCTATTACAGATAAAGAGGATAAACATCATCTTAAAAATGTTCTTCGAATAAAAAAAGATGAATGGATAGAAATTGTGGATAAGAAGAAGGAAGAATATATTTGTAAGATTATCAATAGAGATACCCTTGAATTTGAAATAATCAAAAAGTCTGAAAAAAATAGAGAAAGCAATATTACAATAGATTTATTTCAAGGACTTGCTAAAGGCAGTAAGATGGACTCTATCATACAGAAATCAGTAGAACTAGGAGTAAGTAGTATTACACCTACTTATACCGATAGAGTCATTGTGAAGTTAAATAAAAAAGATGAAAAGAAGAAAAAAGAACGATATCAGAAAATAGCATATGAAGCATCAAAGCAGTCAAAAAGAACGAAAATAGCAGAAATAAATGATTTTATAAAACTTAAGGATATAGAAAATTATAAAGAAGATTATGATATCATTCTTCTTGCATATGAAAATGAAGAACATGGCATAAAAGAAATATTAAATCCATCCATGAAGAAGATTGCTATTATCATTGGACCAGAAGGTGGATTTGATCCAAAAGAAGTAGATTATTTAGAGAATATGGGGGTTAAGTCTATTTCTCTTGGAAATAGAATCCTTCGAACAGAAACTGCTTCTTCCATGCTGATTTCCATACTGCAATATGAATTGGGAGATGTAAATTAATGAATAAAAGAGTTTCAATAACAACTCTAGGATGTAAGGTGAATCAATATGAATCAGAATCCATTGTTGAAGGTCTAAGAGAGGCTGGATATGAAGTAGTAGAGGATTTTAATGCAGATTATTATATCATCAATACCTGTACCGTAACAGGCATATCAGATAAAAAATCAAGGCAGTTTATCAGAAGAGCTCGAAAGCATAATAAGGATGCTGTAATAGCAGTCATTGGATGCTATCCACAGGCAAATCCAGAAGATGTGGTGAGCTTAGAAGAAGTAAATATCGTCCTTGGTAATAAGGAAAAGAAAAACGTTATACACTATTTAGATAGAGCAGATAAATACTCTAAGATCTTTAAACTCGATAAGACGCTTAATCTAAGAGTATATGATGAGATGAAAGTAGAAGATACGCTTGATAAAACAAGGGTCTTTCTTAAAATACAAGATGGCTGCAATCAATACTGCTCCTACTGCATTATACCGTATGCTAGAGGGCCTATAAGATCTAGAAAGCCAGTAAATATTATAAACGAAGTATCAAAACTTACAAAAAAAGGCTATAAAGAATTTGTTCTCACAGGCATTCATTTATCTTCTTATGGAAAAGATATAAACTGTTCTTTAATTGATATTATAGAAGAAATAGCAGAAGTAGATGGGGTGGAAAGAATTAGACTCGGTTCTTTAGAACCAGGAATTATTACAGAAAATTTTGTGAAAAGGCTTAAAAATATTTCTTCCTTTTGTAATCATTTCCATCTTTCACTGCAATCAGGTTCTGATACTGTTCTTAAAAGAATGAATCGAAGATATACCGCAAAGGAGTATTTAGAGGCTGTAAACCTCATAAAAAAAGAGCTAGAAAATCCTTCTTTTACAACAGATATTATTGTAGGATTTCCTGAAGAAACAGAAGAGGAATTTAAAGAAACCTCAGAGTTTGTACAAAAAGTGTCGTTTTCAAAGGTACATATTTTTAAATATTCTCCTAGAAAGAATACAAAGGCAGCTCAGATGAAAGATTTAAATGGAAGTATAAAAAATATAAGATCAAAAAAGTTAGAAGAAATTTGCCTTTATGATGAAAAGATCAATCATGAAAAATATATTGGAAAAACCCTCTCTGTTTTATTTGAAGATGTTCATAATGACTATGTAGAAGGTTTTTCAAAAGAGTATTTAAGAGTCTCGGTTAAAGGAAGAAAAGAAGATCTTAATACGATAAAAGATGTTTTTATAACAGATTATAAAGAGGGTATACTAATAGGAGAAATCGATGGATAGATTTTTTAAGATATATGCTGAAAACATACCAGAGTTTTTACAAGAGTTTTTATTTACTCCTGAAATAAGGCGGTTAAAAGATGTAGGAATGAACTGTGGATGTGAATATACGAGCTTTAAAAAATTTGATGGGGTAAAAAAATATTCCAGATATACACATAGCGTATCCGTTGCTCTTATTATTTGGACCTTTACAAAGGATAAAAAACAGACTCTAGCAGGTTTATTTCATGATATTGCTACACCTGTTTTTTCTCATACCATTGATTTTTTAAATAATGCGCATGAAGATCAGGAATCAACCGAAGAAAATACAAAGGAAATAATAGCGGGTTCAAAAGAAATTATGAGCCTTTTAGATAAATATCATATTACATTAGAAGAAGTTTGTGATTATCATATCTATCCCATTGCAGATAATAATTCACCAAAACTTTCTGCAGATAGACTGGAATACTCTCTTTCTAATATGGTCAATTATGGATTTGAGAATTTTGATAATGCAAAAAAGTACTATGATGATTTAGTTGTTGGCATCAATGAATATGGGGAAGAAGAATTGATGTTTCAAACCCTTGCTATTGCTGCTGATTTTATTAGAAATGTGATAAAAAATTCGAAATTATACGTTTCGGATGAAGACCGATTTGCAATGCAGAGACTTGCTGATATTATAAAATATGGAGTAGTGCATCATGTAATCGAAACATCTGATTTATATCAAACGGAGCCTTATATTATTGAAAAGTTAATGAATGATAAAGTGACAAAAGAGCTTTGGAAGGAATATACATCCTATAAAAGAGTAGAAGTTTATAAAAAGAGGCCTGAGGGCTATTCGATTAACGTCAGTGCAAAGAAACGATATATTAATCCTTTTGTAAAGGGAAAAGGACGAATTTCTACTCTCTCTGATGAAATAAAAGAAGGAATTGAGAGTATAAAAAATTTAGATTTTAATTATTGGGTTAAGGGTGTGAAATGATAGAATATAAAGTATATAAAAAAGAGTTAAATCTTGACATAGCGGATGGCTTTTTTGAGAACTGGCCTCAGTTTCCAGATAAGAAGATGCATGAAAAGATACTTAGTAGTAGCTATAAAGCAGTTGTTGCTATTGATCAAAATAAAATTATTGGCTTTGTCACAATTATTAGTGATGGCGTGTTATCTGCCTATATACCGCTTTTGGAAGTGCTTCCTAGCTATCGAAAAAAAGGTATTGGGAAAAAGCTAATAGAGCATGCTTTAAACGAGCTAAAAAACTTTTATATGGTAGATACTAGTTGTGATGATGATTTGGTTGATTTTTATAAACAGTTTTCAATGAAAAGGGCTAATGCCTTGATTCTAAGAAATTATAAGACATAGAGTATAATTTTAATTGGCAAGAATAGCAAAAAAAGTGAAGAAGGTAAAAACCCTCTTCACAACATACAGATTTACTTGTAAAATTTAATTGCA
>PDWI01006103.1_pt1 | contig 29881 bp, 27 predicted proteins | sample 1430891 | NCBI WGS metagenome assembly PDWI01 (sample SAMN01162508, study PRJNA174530) | Oral metagenome, whole genome shotgun sequencing project. | biome: Marine environment; feature: Marine mammal; material: Swab sample of the gingival sulcus; isolation source: swab sample of gingival sulcus... | reverse complement strand
ATCTACAAACTGTTGATACCAAGCATTTCCACCTGATGAACCCACACCATTATAACCCATTCTTTTCAGAACGGTGTTTCCTGCCATTGTAAAATCACCTCGTAAGTGATATACACTTTGCCTAAATATCGGCGTTGTGATACCATTTTCATTAGGCAACGGCTTCCTAATTGTAAACCGTTTGCCGGGTTTTGTCGTTGTCTGTGCGAAGACAGGCAAGCAAAAAATCGCTACCAGAAGAATTAAAAATTGTCTTTTAAATTTGTTTTGACACATAAGTTATTTGTTTTTTATTTTTACATTTTTAATCGTGATTTATTGATTACAAATCAACAATTACACAACATTAGCGTCGTTTTTTTTGACACAAAAGCATGCAAAGGTAATAATAAAAGAACTATAAACAATGTAGAATTTTTTCTACTTCTTCTACCCCCCCCCCGCAACATATTGAATACCAACGCATTAACTTAAGCAGAAAAAAAATGAAAGGCAGTGTAACGCAATGCCGTTTTTTTTGTGAGTAACGGTTTGTAATTGAGATTTAACTATTTATCATTGGCATATGATTATAAATATATTTCTTTGTCTTGATACAAAGAATCAAAAGTCAAGTCTTCTCAATGGATTTTTATTGCTACGCTACAAAACCACTCCCTCTATACTAAAACTCCTACAAGGATTCGGGGGGGGTATTGACTCAAATAGGTCGCATCTCCTCGAGAGAAGATATTTTTAATCATTAATCATTTATTTAAGCGAATCTCGTCTGGTCAAGCCCTTGGTCTGCTCTATATTCTCTTTGTCTGCTATTATAACCGACAGTACAACGGACAAAGCGAGTGTAGATATAATAAATATAAGAGATATCCACGAATGTGATTCAAAAAAAGACTCTATGGTATGCGAGAAACTCAAAATCATTTTCAACCCAATAAAAAATAGTATAAAACTAACCCCATACTTAAGATAGCGGAACATAGAAATAATACCTTTTAGAGCAAAAAACAGAGAGATAAGCCCCATAACGGCAAAAACATTTGATGTGATAGCCAAAAAGCGTTCTTCTTCTACCGACAATATGCCGCCCGAGCCCTCTTTTATAACCCCAATGATAGCAGGGATAGAGTCCACAGCAAAAAGCACATCAGTAGAGCCAATCACTAAAAAGACTAAAAACATCATAGTAATATACAATTTGCCCTTTCTCCTTACAAAAAAATGTGGAGAGTGTTGGTCTTCACACACGGGAAATAACTTTGATGCTATTTTATACATGAAATTATTTTTGGGGTCAATATGACCATCTTCGGCAGTGAATGACATCTTGTATGCCGTCCAAAGTAGTATCGCTCCAAATACATATATAATCCAATGGAATTGTTGTACCAACTCCATTCCTACCAATATAAACAATATCCGCAACACAATAGAAAGCATTATACCAAGATGTAGCAGTTTGGGTTGATTGCGAGCACTAACTTTCATCAACGAAAATATCATTATGAAAACAAATAGATTATCTATCGAAAGAGAGTATTCAGTAAGATACCCCGCAATAAACTTAATCCCCATCGTATGAGCCGTGCTACCTATCGACTCTGGGTTTTGAGGAAAAAAAAGAAAAAGAGAAAAACCAAATCCTATGGCTATACTTATCCAAATAACAGTCCATATAAGAGAAGATTTGACCGTAACATTATTTTTACTATTGTCATTGACATAAATATCCACAACAAATACAGCCAAAAATATCGCAATAAACACAACCCAATAGATAGTCATTGTTCCCATAGAAGATAATATTTTACTAAAAACCTATTTTTTTATAAAAAACAAAGATAATATTTTAAATTTAAAAATATAGCATTATAAAACCGCAAGAAATAAATAACATTTTTTATACCTTTGAATTTCATTTAATAACAAATACACAGTATGATACTAATAGCAGATAGCGGTTCGACAAAATGCCACTGGGCATTAGTAGGGAACGAGACAGATATAAGGATTAAGAGTCAGGGGATGAACCCATTTTTTTGCAACAATAGACAAATAGACTATATCCTCACACATGAGTTGATGCCTAATATTATGGGCTATGAGATAGAGAAGGTACTCTTTTATGGGGCTGGGTGTCGAGAGGACACCAAAGGAGTAATAGAGGTGGCTTTGAGGCGACATTTTCCAAAATCTATTATAGTAGTAGAAAGCGACCTAAAAGCAGCGGCAGTGGCTCTATTTGGCTCCGACAACGGCATAGCGTGTATCATCGGCACAGGGTCGGTGGCGTGTCTATACGATGGCAAAAATATGATAGAGAGCATTCCGCCTCTCGGATATATCCTTGGAGATGAGGGTAGCGGAGCGGTGCTTGGCAAAAAACTCGTAGCCAATTATTTCAAACAACAACTGCCCGAAGCAATTGCCAATCTCTTTGCAAAACAATACAATCTCACAGCCTCTGAACTGATAGAAAAAGTATATAGAGAGCCTTTCCCCAATCGCTTCTTAGCAAGTTTCGCTCCTTTCCTAAAAAAAAATATTTCAGAGCCATATATATATAATTTAGTATATGACTCTTTCGAGGAGTTCCTTATACGCAATGTACTTACATTGAATAAACATAAAGAGTTGGATGTCTCTTTTTGTGGCTCGGTGGCATATCATTTCGCCGATGTTTTGGAAGTTGTATGCTACGAATTGGGAGTATCATTTGGCACAATAGTAGCCTCTCCAATAGACAAGTTGGTGCATCGAACAACAATTTTACTGTAAAAAATATGCTTATAACAAAATTCCTCTATTATTTGTGCGAAATATATTATCTTTGCAACTTTATCGCCTCTATACCTTTCTAATAGAGTTAGTATGTAGAATATTAATCAATTAAAATAATAAAAAGATATGCAAAAAGACACAAGAATCTTCGAACTTATCGAACAAGAACGCAACCGTCAATTGCACGGTATTGAACTTATTGCCTCCGAGAACTTTGTCAGCGACCAAGTGATGCAGGCTATGGGAAGTGTGATGACCAACAAATATGCCGAAGGCTACCCCTCCAAACGATACTACGGTGGCTGTGAGGTGGTAGATATGAGCGAACAACTCGCCATAGACCGTCTAAAAGAACTTTTTGGTGCTGAATGGGCAAATGTACAGCCACACTCTGGGGCTCAGGCAAATATGGCCGTTTTTGTTGCCTGTCTGAATGCCGGAGATAAATTCTTAGGTCTCAACCTTTCGCATGGGGGACACTTGTCGCACGGTTCGCCGGTAAACTTTTCGGGTATTAACTACACTGCCCTCGAATATAATGTCAAAGAGTCGGACGGCAGAGTGGACTATGACCAAATGGAGCAAGTAGCCAAAGCAGAACGCCCAAAACTTATCATCGCTGGAGCTTCGGCTTATTCTCGTGATTGGGACTACGCTCGTATCCGTAAAGTGGCAGACGAAATAGGTGCTATCTTTATGGTCGATATGGCACACCCAGCAGGATTGGTAGCGGCTAAATTGCTCAACAATCCTTTACAGCACGCCCACATTGTTACTTCTACCACACACAAGACACTCAGAGGTCCAAGAGGTGGTATCATACTTATGGGCAAAGACTTCCCAAATCCTTGGGGCAAAACTACTCCAAAGGGAGAAATCAAAATGATGTCAGCTCTGCTAGACAGTGCAGTGTTCCCAGGAGTACAAGGCGGTCCGCTTGAACATGTAATAGCCGGTAAAGCCGTCGCTTTTTATGAAGCTCTACAGCCAGAATATATCGCTTATCAAACACAGGTGAAAAAGAATGCCGCGGCAATGGCTAAAGCCCTTGTAGACAAAGGTTACAAAATTATTTCTGGCGGAACAGACAATCACTGTATGTTACTCGACCTTCGCTCTAAATTCCCAGACCTAACAGGTAAAGTCGCCGAGAAAGCATTGGTAATGGCTGACATCACTACTAACAAAAACATGGTTCCATTTGATAGTCGTAGCCCATTCCAAACATCCGGTTTGCGTTTTGGAACTCCTGCCATCACCACTCGTGGTGTCAAAGAAGACTTTATGCCACAAATAGTAGAACTAATCGACACGGTGCTTTCTAACCATGACAACGATTCTGTGATTACAACTGTAAGGCAAAAAGTTAATTCTTTAATGAAAGATATGCCTCTATTTGCGTGGTAAACCATTTGTCGTGCAATATAAATAAAAATTGGGCAATGGAGCAAAAAACTATATTGCCTGATTTTTTTTCTACATAAAATATCATACTTATTTGTATCTTTACAAAAAAAAAATCGTTTGTATATAAATAACATATTTTAATATGCCATTACAAAAATATCGTAACACCCTATACATCGCCACTGTTGGAATATTGATATGTTTGCTGTTTGTGGATTATATTCCATCAGCGACCAAGATAATTCCTTTTGTAATAACTCCTCCTATCGCTCTTTTTATAGGACTTACTTTTGCTATGCTGTGCGGTCAGACATACAAGCAGTTCAACTCAAAAGTATCCAAAAAGATGCTACAAATCTCTATCGTTGGACTAGGCTTTGGCATGAACCTACAACAATCTCTTGCTTCGGGCAAAGAAGGTATGATGTTTACAATAATATCTGTCTTTGGGACACTCCTAATAGGATGGCTTATAGGCAGAAAAATATTAAAAGTAGATAGCAACACCTCATACCTTATAAGTTCTGGCACGGCTATATGTGGCGGTAGTGCCATTGCGGCGGTAGGTCCAGTGGTAAAAGCCAAAGACGATGAAATGTCTGTGGCTCTTGGTACGGTATTCATACTAAATGCTGTGGCTCTATTTATCTTCCCTAAGATAGGGCATCTTTTAGGCTTATCCCAGCAACAATTTGGTTCGTGGGCTGCTATAGCAATTCACGACACAAGTTCAGTGGTAGGAGCTGGGGCAGTCTATGGCGAAGAGGCTCTACGAGTAGCAACGACAATAAAACTCACCCGAGCATTATGGATTATCCCTTTGGCATTTATGACAGCATTTATATTCAAAAACAAAGAGCAAAAAATCAAAATACCATGGTTTATACTTCTTTTCGTCATTGCTATGCTTGTCAACACATATCTGATGACAGATATGCCCAAAGCAGGTATGTTCATTTCAGACATTGCACGAAAGATACTCACCCTGACAATGTTCTTCATCGGAGCATCTCTTTCGCCACAAGTGATAAAGACTATCGGTTTAAAGCCTTTAATACAAGGCATATTGCTATGGCTCATCATCAGCGTAGTGTCGCTATGCTATATCTCTTGGATATAATAAATAATCAAACATGTTCAATTCCGTTAAGAACAAGGTTCTTTTAGTCTAAATTGAACTTTAAATATACATAAAATAACTATTTTGAAAAAAATTGCATTTCATACGCTTGGCTGTAAACTAAATTTTGCAGAGACATCTCACATTTGCCGTACGCTTATAGACAATGGGTTTGTTGTTGCTAAAAAAGACGAAAGCCCAGATATATATATTGTAAACACCTGTTCGGTAACTGATGTTGCCGATCGCAAATGTCGTCAGACTATAAACAGGATAAAGAACAAATACCCTGATGCATTTATAATCGTAACCGGTTGCTATGCACAAGTCAATCCAGAAGAAGTCGCCAATATAGACGGAGTCGATTTAATATTAGGGGCAAAAGAGAAATTTGATATTCTAAAAATAATGCAAAAAATAGAGTACAAAGAGCAATTTCAGCGGATACAGGTAGATAAAATCAGCCAAAATCGGACATTCTCGCCGATATTTTCGGCAGGAGACCGCACCAGATACTTCCTTAAGATACAAGATGGGTGCGACTACTATTGCTCCTACTGTACCATACCTTTTGCCAGAGGACGAAGCCGAAGTGCTTCTGTCGAAAAGACTATGCAAACCGTAAAAAAAGCAATTGACAAAGGAGCCAAAGAGATAATCTTCACAGGAGTAAATATTGGCGATTTTGGGGCTAACACAAAAGAGAAATTTATCGATTTAGTGCGAGAGATAGACCGTCTGCCAGACGAAGTCCGATTCCGTATCTCTTCTATCGAACCCAACCTGCTTGAAGATGATATAATCGAGTTGGTCGCAGAATCAAAAATATTTGCACCACACTTTCATATTCCTCTACAAAGCGGTAGCAACGAAGTCTTATCCCTTATGAAAAGACGATATTCCCGAGAATTGTTTTCCGAAAAGGTAGAAAAAATAAAACATATTATGCCCGATGCTTTTATCGGAGTAGATGTAATAGTCGGTATGCGAGGAGAGAAACCCGAATATTTTGAAGACACCTATAACTTTTTAAGTGATATGCCCTTCTCGGAACTACATATTTTCCCCTATTCGGAGCGAGAAGGCACAAAAGCATTAAACATCAAGCCTATCGTAGAACCAGCCGAGAAAAAACAACGAAGCGAAAGGCTTCACTTACTGTCAAAACAACATTTAGAGGCTTTCTACAACAGCCAAAAAGGAAAAGCAAAGCAGGTGCTATGGGAAACAACTAAAAACACTAAAATGATGAATGGATACACCGAGAATTATGTTATGGTATCTGCTCCTTTTGTAGCCGAGAAAATTAACACTTTCGATACCGTAGTATTATAAAGCAAACTCTCAAACTTTTAAATACATAACTCTATCAACCTCTCTACGGCTAAACAAAAAAGTCGCTGTCTAAATCTATTCAGACAGCGACTTTTTATGTTTTGTATATTCTTTTCAATATTACATCATAGCCATACCAAGTATAGACATCACAAGATTATCAACATATAAGCAAATCTGTTTCAAAGAGTTTGTATTATTGTCTGCCATATTGATTTCAAAATAGGAGTTTAAATTATCAGGACTATTTGTCTCAAAAGTTGTGAATAAACCCAATCCATTATTGACAATGGTCTGAACAATTGCATTCTCTTGCGACATATCAGGCATCATCAATTTCAACACTCTTAAATCTCCGTACAAATAGCCATATTGACCAATCATTTTATCAAAAGAGGGTTGATTGTTACCCCCTTGTAAGAGATTGTCATAAGTAGCTCTATCTGTTATCACATATAACACATCTCCTTCAAGGCCAAACAATACACCTTCTACCTCATAGTTGTACTCTTTGCTAGTAATTAGCGGCTTTTTTACATCCGCAACCAATTGACTAAGCAACTCTTTTGCCTTTTCTTCATTTACTTTTGCAAAAAACGATATATCATTATCAGATGCTTTTTTAGAATTAAAATCAACTTTGTTTATAGCAAAGACAATGTCCCCATTAATAGTCGAAATAATTTTGTTAATATCATATTCCGATTTTTGATTTAATGAGTCTATAACACTTTTTAGACCTAATGCCTCTAAATCTGCAAGACAATCATTGCCATTAAGGTTTAGGGCAAAGTATAGCATTCCGTCAGGTTTTAGATACTTATTAAGGTCTCCTTTAATGGGAGTTTTTGTTTTTAACGCCTTAAATGTTGCCTCTGCCTCTGTGTTTTCAAAATAGATATGCGTATCGCTGGTAATTTTGCCGTTTTCAAAAGTCATTCCACCCACAGAGCAATATTTTAAGTTTTGCAAAGCCTCCGCCAAAGAAGATGCTATATCGGCAACACCATCTTTATAATACATTGCAGAAGAGAGCATTTGTTTATACATACCTCCTGCCTGTGCTATAGAACTATATGTAACGATATCACCCTTTTGAGACATTAATTTTTCACAATGAATAGTCGAGGCAAAAGAATTATCTTTGTCGATAGCCAAATAATCAGAAGCATTTTGAGAGGCTCTTTCAGACGATGAACCTAATCCGCTATTTATATATACAACAAACTTCTTGTCGTCCCACGCAAAAGAGCCTCTTGACTGAACACTCATTGAATATTGAGTCCCTTCCACTTGTATCATCTCTTTTAGAGCGGGGTCTATACCCACAAGAGCCTCGTAAAGTTTCTTACAATCATTGACACCTAAAAACATCATTATATTACCATCTGTTGGATATGCAATGTATAAGTCTTTTGTCAAGTCAATCCCAGAAGAGTTTGGATTTGCAATAAAATCTTCGAGCAACATTTTTTGCTCTTCGTTTACCACTCCTTTTAAGACGTCTAAATATCCCTTCACAGCACTATTTTCAAAAATATTATATTCTGATTTGCTAATAAGAGTTTTCGAGTCTATTTTTACCACCATATAGACATCTTTTGGAATGGCATTGGTAATATTGTCTGTCTTGGCACAAGACACCATCAATAGAGATGCTACAAGTGTAATAAGAATAAAATTCAGGGTCTTCTTCATAATAATATTGTTTTTTTAGTTTAAAATGATTGTTTTTTATAAAACACAAAGGTAATAATAAAAAATCTGTTATACAACAAAACGAACTTGCTTGAAGCCAAAGTTTCTCTCTTCTCTCCTATCCGTCATCAAGGTCAATATTCCACTGTCAGACACGCCAACTATCTCTGCTTCAAACATCTTGCCATCAGCCTCATACCAATGATAGCCCACTCCGCGATATAGATTTTGCGAATACTGTTTTAGACAACGACTTTGTTTAAAATTAGCTATTTCTACAAGCATATTCCTAGTCAATCTATCAAGTATTTCATCTCTTTGTATGCAATAATTTAAGATATTTCGCATAGAGATGGCAGTATCTCTATTTTGATTAAACACCGCCTGATTGACATTAAGCCCGATGCCAACGACAGAGTATTTTATTTTTTTTCCTGCAACTGTATTTTCTATCAATATTCCTGCAAGTTTTTTGTCGCCAACAAAAATATCGTTAGGATATTTTATTTTTGCATCTATGCCATACTCCAACAGCACATTGCGTATGACTATGGAGACTATTTTCGATATAACAAACTGTTTGTCGATAGGAATATGCGAAGTATCTACAAGAGTAGAGAATAGCAGGTTCTGCCCTTTTTCGCTCTCCCATACATTGCCTACCTGTCCTTTGCCTGCCGACTGAAAATCAGCACATAAGGTATAACCATTTGGAAGACTTTCTGTTTGTAATCTTTCAGAAAGCATTGCATTGGTAGATGTTGCCAAGTCTATAAATTGTTTTATAACCATAGTCAATAACCCATTTTGTTGAGTATCAACCTCTCTATCTCTGCTACGCAATTTCTTCGTCTGCCTACGATATTGTTTGCCATCACCACAAGCGAATAACTGTTGTTGCCATCGATGATATATCCTGCATAGCATTGCACACCAGAGATACTACCTGATTTAAGATATGCTTTACCCTCCAACCTTGTCCCCTTTAATAGTTTTCTGACCGTCCCTTCTCGTCCTGCTCTCGGTAGCGTTTGTAGGAAACTATCAAATAATTTCTTATCGCTATAAATTATCTTCAACATATCATTCAACATTTTAGGCGAAAATGTATTGGTAACAGTCAAGCCACTTCCATCTTTGATATTTAGCGTCTCAACATCAAGTCCCTTACTTTTCCAGTATTTTTTTATAACTTTTAGACCGCCATCGAAACTTCCTTTTTTTGACTCCCGCAAAGACAATTGCTTAACCAAAGCCTCTGCAAACATATTAATAGAATGATGATTCGTCTGACGCACTATATCCAATAATTTAGGAGAATAGTACGAAAGTATCATTTTAAAAGTATCATTTCTAGGGACCGATGCAAAAGATATTTTGGAACTGCCTCTTACGATTATATTTCTATCTACAAGGCTATCCATCAACGCTTCTATCAGAGCTTTCGGCGGATTACCCAAATCTGCTTTGACTATAAAACGTGTGTTGTTAGCCTCAATTTCTCCTGTTACCTTACGGCGATTGATATATGGTCTGCCAGAGAAATAAGCGTTGTCGCCCACCCCTTTTTTTGCCGTCAGTCTATTATCTACCTCAAAACCATCTATTGGTGGGAAGAATGATATTATTTGAGGCTTAGTCCCCGCCTTTGAAGAACGAAACGACACCGCAACCATATTGTCATAGAAAGATAACCCATATATTCCTGCCGCATAGTAATTGCCTACATCGGGGCTATCCCAACCAGAAGGCAATGCTTGACTGTCGAAAATAGAGACATCGGCTACAATATCTCCATCTACTTTTTTTATACCAAAATGCGATATAGCATCGCAAATATCTGTAAGCAAATCTGTATTATCATCAAAATAAGCAGAATTAATAGTAGGGTCGCCACCAGCCACAATGACGATATTCCCTTTTAGCACACCATCTTCTATCTTACCACAAGCAAAGACTTCAGTCTTAAATCGGAAGTCATCTCCCAACACAGCCAATGATGTTGCTGTGGTGATAAGTTTTGTTATAGAGGCAGGAGTAAATGCCTTATTTGGATTGGTGGCAAATATTGTTTCACCTCTATTTAGACTTGTCATCACAAATCCAATAGTCGCATCGCCGCACCCTTGTGCATAGATTAGTTTTGTACAAACAAATAGTATTAGCAACAAAGAGTATAGTTTTTTCATATAGATAACACATTTTATTTTTGCTAAAACACAAAAAAACCGTTTCTCTTATGCAAACAGACAAGAGTAAACGGTCTTTTAAAATAAGTCAGTCATTGAAGATTTTAATGATGTGTGCGTTTTTTGCGATCCAAGTTTTCTGGCTCCATTGCCATCTCTTGTCCATTCAATAACGAAGCAACACCTTGAGTGCGATATTTTTTGCACTCTTCACACTGACAATCTTTATAGTCCGTTGGCTCTGTGTATGTCGTTATCACCCCTTCAAAGTTGCGAAGTACCACACGATTTGGACTTTGTGAGATAACATAAGTTGGCATCACCGGAGTTTTACCTCCGCCGCCGGGAGCATCTACCACAAATGTGGGAACAGCATAACCAGAGGTATGCCCTCTCAAACTTTCTATTATCTCAATGCCTTTCGATACAGGTGTACGGAAATGCTCCAAGCCCATAGATAAGTCGCATTGATATATGTAATACGGACGCACACGCATCTTCACCAACTGGTGAACCAACTTCTTCATTGTAGGCACACAGTCATTGACCCCTCTAAGTAATACGCTTTGATTTCCCAAAGGGATACCGGCATTAGCCATTCTTTCACAAGCAGCAATGGCGTCAGGCGTAACCTCTTGTGGGTGGTTGAAGTGTGTATTCAACCATATTGGGTGATATTTTTTAAGCATATTTACCAAATTGTCGGTTATGCGTTGAGGGCAAACCACTGGCACTCTCGAGCCTATACGGATAATCTCCACATGAGGTATCTCTCGGAGGCGAGAAATTATACTTTCAAGACGGTCGTCAGATATCATCAAGGCATCACCCCCAGAGAGCAATACATCTCTTACTTGTGGAGTTTTGGCTATATAATCTATCGCTTTTGATATATTGTCCATAGCCGAGGCTGTATCTTTTTGTCCTGCAAAACGACGACGAGTGCAATGACGACAATACATCGAACACATATCTGTAACCAACAACAAGACACGGTCTGGGTAGCGATGCGTCAGACCCGGTACTGGCGAATCGCCATCTTCGTGCAACGGGTCGAGCAAATCTGCAGCAGCTTGATTTGTCTCGGAGTGTGTTGGTATCGCCTGTTTGCGGACAGGGCAATCAGAATTATCGGTGTCTATAAGCGTCAAGTAATATGGCGTGATAGCCATTCGCAATGTTTTCAAACTCTCTTTGACTCCATTCTCTTCTTCTTCGGTAAGAGTGATATATTTTTTTAGTTGCTCTAATGTCTCGATACGATTTCTAACTTGCCAATGCCAGTTATTCCACTGTTCGTCAGTAACATCTGGAAACATTATTTTTCTGTTGTCTTTCATACTTTAAGATTTTATTAGTTGTACACAAATAATTTTTTTATAAAAAAAAACAAGACCAGACTCTTTGAGAGCTACATACAATTATTAACAAAAAACTGAACACTACGAAAGAGGTTATTTAACTCAACGGAACACACAGTTAAGCAAAAATATGCCTGGTCTTGTTATTACTTTTATTATGCGTACATTTCTTCAAATATCTTACGAAGTTCTGGGCATTCTCTCAACTCTTGTAGGGTAATTTCGGCATGTCCTTTTGTATAGCCATTACCCACTATCATCGTCACATCAGACCCTACTCCTTCTGCCCCAAGAGCCGCTTTTGTAAACGAAGTAGCCATTGAGAAGAAATATACTACCCCAACATCTTTTGTTGCCAAAATAGAGGTCATCTCTGTGTCGTTTATATTAACGCAGTTGATAGTCACATCGCATAATTCTCCGTTGGTAAGTTCTTCGATTTTTTCGAGTACTGGCACCGGTTGAGTAGCGTCCATAACAATCACTTCATCGCAGAAATTCAAGTTGCGAAGACGAGTAGCCGATTTTTCGCTACCACACAGACCTATAACCTTACCTGTAACACCAGCCCGTTTTTTAGCCTCGTAGCAACATAGCATACCCGATTTGCCTCCACCACCAATCACAAGCACATTGTCGCCAGGCTTCACAAGTTTGGCAGTCTGTGCAGGAGCTCCCGCCACATCAAGTGCCGAAAGAGCAAGATTCTCGGGCATATCTGTTGGTATTTTTGCATATATACCACTTTCAAAAAGGATTGCTTTGCCGTCAATATCTACTTGGTCTATATCTGAACGAATCTCTTTGATTTTGTCTATTCTCAATGGAGTAAGACTCAACGAGACAAGAGTTGCTATTTTGTCGCCTACTTTAAGGTCTATTATATCTTTTATAGCATCGCCGATTTTTTCGACTGTGCCAAGCAACATCCCCCCTGAACCTGTCCAAGGATTACGGTGTTTACCTTGTTTTGCTACGATATCGAACATAATCTCTTTGATTTTTTCATGGTCGCCACCGGCACGGGCTTCTATGTCTGTAAACGAAGCCGAATCAATGTTAAGCGTCTGAACATCAATCAAAATTTCATTGTCGTAGATTTCGTCCATATTGTTGTCAATCTTATTGGCTGGTTGAGGCAATACTCCGATTGGCTCAATCACACGGTGTGTACCGTATCTATTCCCTTTTTTTTGCATAGAATATTAAATTGTTTTTTATAGTTATGAATTTATTGAATTTCAATAATTTGACTAAATCAAGCCCTTCGGCTCGAAATATTGTTTGCAAAGATAATATTTTTTTGTCAAAAGGCAATATGTTTTTAGACATATTTCTGCAATTACAAAATAATTAGTATCTTTGCAGACTTTTTGTCCAGTACAAAAATATGTAGTGTATGGGGAATTAGTATTTTAACAAACTTAATTTTGAGTAACACAAAAAACAATTTAACAAAAATGAAGACATTCAAATTAGAAGGTAAGCCAAGAACCGAACTTGGCAAAAAGGCAGTGAACGCATTGCGCCGCCAAGATCTTATTCCTGCTATCCTTTACGGGAACGAGGCTGTAACATTGCCTTTCTCTGGTTCTCTGAGCGAAGGCGAGAGTATGGTAGAAACCCAAGGCAAAGGAATGGTAGTTACCAACTTTACCGTAAGCAAAGATGCGGTTCGCAAACTTATATATACCCCAGAGGTATTCATTGTAGAGTTGAGCATAGGCAATAAAACACAGACCGCTATATTGAAAGATATGCAAATACACCCAGTAACTGATGATATACTACACCTTGACTTTTTGGTTGTAACACCTGAAAAACCAATGGTAGCAGAGCTGCCGGTGATACTCGATGGCTTTGCAGTCGGTGTTCGTGCGGGTGGTAAACTAAACCTTGTGTTGAGAAAACTAAAAGTAAAAGGGCTGATGAGCAATATGCCAGAGAATCTGCATGTCAATGTTGAGAAACTGGAACTTGGCAAATCTATTCAAGTCAAACATCTCTCTTTCGAGAACCTTGAACTTCTCAACGCTCCAAACAATGTGGTTTGTGCTGTGGCTATCACTCGTGGGGCTATCGCGGCAGCAGCAGCGGCGGCAGCAGCAGACAAAAAGTAATTCTTTTTAGAGATACTACTCCTAAAAGAGATAGATACCTCCGAGTCGTTTTTTTGGCTGGGAGGTTTTTTTAATCATAAAATAGCACTATTTTTTATACTTTTGCAATAACAAACCATTATTTAGGCAGAGACCAATGAGAACTCCTATTATAAAATATATTTTTTGCTCCATTATTTTTGTTGCACTATGCTTGATGCTTCTACTCAAATATCAAGACTCAACCATAACCCTCAACCCTTCGATGGGCAATGCGTGGGGCTTCAAACTTGCTTTTACTATTGGCTTTGTAGTGCTTGGAGCTGTGGAGCTGGGAGGCAAAGGCAATGATTGGAGACGGTTATTTTCAGTACGTGGGGCATTGATATTTTCCTTAATTAGTTCACTCGTCTTTTCTGTATTTCATTTTATGATAGGGGCTTATTTCAGCGGATTATTTGTCTTGTCGGCACTGCTATATCTATACAAAAACAGACAACTTTATGCCATCAATACCATCTACATTCCGCTTTTTTGTTTTGCTACTCTTCGCATTATAGGGGTTATCTTTTCGGAAGCACCTATAGGAGCTATAGACAAAACTATTTCTTTTTTTGTTTTGCCACTTTCGTATTCATTTTTTCGGTTGCAGAATGCTACTCTACTTCGAATATTAAAATTATTCTTTCGGTCGCTTGGGGTTTATATGACTGTGTCGTTTGCCTTTTGGTTTTGCAACTTATATTTGCTTGGCATCTCACCGATAGAGTGGATTGCTATGGGCAAGGTAGAACTTTTTGGTAGTTCTGGGTTCAACTGCGTGGTTGGTTGGTGCGGATACTCTCACCCAAGTTATATCTCTTTGATACTGCTTCCTGCTATGCTTTCAGGCTTTTTTCTTTGGTACAACAAAGAGGTGCGATGCTTTGAAGTCTCTATCTTTGTGATTGGAGTGCTACTAATAGAGTTGGCTATGGCGAGTCGTATTGGCGTAATTGCGACATTTTTTTTGATTACATTGTCGTTGCTATACTACACATATCTAAAAAAACGGCGTTATTTAAAATATTGTTTAACTACCGCAATGCTATTAGTGGCAACAATATTTGTAGTTGGGGGCGAAAAGATAACCGAACAGATAAAAGACCAGAGACGGTCTATCGACAGAAGATTGGCTATGGACTACATAAGCAATCATTTTTGGTGGGGCATTGGCACTGGTAGGCAAGATATTGCTTTGGAGCAAGGAGAAAAAAAATTAGCCGACACCCTTCCCAAGAGAGAGGTTATACTCCCCAAAACATTTACGCACAATCAATATTTAGGCGACATGGTACAGTTTGGTATCTGGGGGCTGGTAGGACTGACTGCTATACTGCTAACTCTCGGTGTATATGCTTTTAGACAGCAGGACTATCTGCTACAGACTTTCTTGGCATTCTATATGCTATTTATGACGATAGATGAGCCATTGTATGTACAAGAGGGAATCACAAGATTTTTAGTCTTACTCACCTTTTTTGTTGCTTTGACTCACTCCAACAGACAGAAAACAAATCTTTTTTTTAGCTATGAAAACAACATATACATATTCTCTACTCCAAGAGTCTCATATTGCCAGAGACTGGGTTCATTGAGGGGTAGCCCCTTGATGAGTACAACTATACCTCCCTCTTCACTGTATGGGTAGAGAGCCCAGATGGTTACCCCGACAACAAAAAAACAAACAAAATAGAGGATATGATTTTTTAAAACACAAATAAAACTTTAATTAATTTATGAAAAAGATATTTTTAATCATGTCCCTCTTCCTTGTATTGGGAGGAGTTGGGAATAGCCTTTATGCTCAAAAAGGAGTAGTTGAATTTTATATGATAGGAGGACCTGAGCGTTTTGATTTCACACCCGGAATCATTAAGTATGAGCCTGGAGGTAGTACCGGTGTTGGGCTAAAATATTATGTAAAAGAACGCCTCTATTGTACTGGCGATATGATAGTGTCTATGTCTGCCCACACTGAGTACAGCGATGGGCGTAGACATTGGGCAGGGAGGCGTGATGTTTATTACAGTACTATTGGAATGGGGTATGACTTGTTAAAGACTAAAACTATTTCGATGTATGTTCAAAACTCTCTTGGAATAGGTTATACCAATTTTTCTTACCCCGTTATACACTATATCTACCCAGGTACAAATAATTTTTACTATGATGATGCTTATGGTAGAGTCCCAAGTTGGACCGTAGCTCCATCTTTGGGTATAGATTTTAAACTTTCAGACTGCTTCAAGGCAGGTGTTGCATACACGGGGCGTTATCTATATTTATTTGATTACGCACAAGCATTGAATTTGAAGTTGTCCTTTGTGTTTCATTAACAGTATTGAGAGGTCTCAAATAAGAGACCTCTTTTTTTGTGTCAATATAGAAGACCTAAAAGGATTTTGCAAACAACTAAGCCGAAAAAATATTATCTTTGCAAAAATATATTTTTAGTGATAGTATTAGATAAAAATAGCATTATTGCAAACGAGCCGGTCGTGGCTACAATAGGTTTTTTTGACGGAATTCACCTAGGGCATCGATTCTTGATAAACGCCCTATTAGAGAACTCTGCCCTTTTAGGCTGTCGTTCTATGATAGTCTCTTTCAACTCATCGCCTAAAAAGACCATAACCCCCAATAGCTCGATTTTTCAACTACATACGGCAACCGAAAAGATGGATAAACTGAAAGAGTTCGGTGTCAATTACTCTCTACTGTTTGACTTCGACTGTGATTTTGCCAAGCAGACAGCCAAAGAGTTTTTGTCTCTCCTATCGTCTCGCTTCAATGTCAAATATCTTTTAGTGGGCTACGACCATACTTTTGGAGCAGACAAAGTGAGCGACTTTGAGATAATGAGTAATATCTGTGATAGTCTTGGCGTGAAGGCTATCAAAATAGAGCAGTTTAAACAGTACGGCAAAAGCATTAGTTCTTCTATGATACGGAAGTTGATAGAGTCAAGGGATTTTGCCCAAGCAAACTCAATGTTGGGCTACTCATATCAACTGACCGGCACTGTAGTAGAAGGACAGAAGATAGGACGCACCATAGGTTTCCCGACAGCAAATTTAGATATTGACAGTACCAAACTTATTCCTCACAATGGCGTTTATGCCGTCAAAGTCATTGTTGGAGACGAGGTGAAGCACGGCATGCTCAACATCGGCAATCGTCCCACCGTCAATGGACAACACACTACGGTAGAAGTTAATATTTTCGACTTCGATAGGTATATCTACGGCGACACTCTCTCTGTTCAGTTCGTAAAATTTATAAGAGACGAAAAAAAATTTAGCTCATTGGATATGCTTCAAAATCAACTATTTATCGACAAGAAAACCATAAAGAAGATATTGTAACATACATCTCTTTTTATTTCTTATTTTGAGTTATAACAAAAAAATAGTAACTTTGCGGTCTATTAAAATATTGCACACTGTATGTCGGAGAAAACATCGTATCGTTTAGATATTAGGCAGTTGCCTATGGGTAAACACTATTATGATTTTCTGTTAGAAGATGATTTTTCCGGATATAGAGAATCCGATGCGGATATTTCGGGCAAAATAATGGCAAAAATTGATATTGACAAAAAACAATCAACTCTCAATTTGTCGATGTCCCTACAAGGGATTATATATGTGCCTTGTGATAGATGTTTAGAACCAGTCGCATTGGATATTGACAATCAACAGACATTCGCTCTTAAGATAAACGCAAATGGTGAGTTGCTCAATGTAGCAGATTTTGATTTGGAGTATGAAGATGGCATCTTGGCATTAGACACTCTTTTTTTAGAGGAGATATTGTTGAGCATTCCGATACAAACCCTACACAAAGAGGGCGATTGTGATGAGAAAATTTTGAAAATACTCAATCGCTACTCAAAAGAGGGGGAAGAGAGATATAAAACAGAGACAGACCCACGCTGGGAAAGTCTCAAAAATATTAGTGAACAATTAAAAAATAATTAAAAAATTATGGCACATCCAAGAAGTAGACAATCGAGGACAAGACAAGCAAAGCGCCGTACACACGATAAAGCAATAGCACCAACATTGGCACTATGCTCACACTGTGGCTCTATGCATATTTATCACACAGTATGTCCAGATTGTGGTTATTATCGTGGGAAGCTTGCTATCGAGAAAGGTGAAGCTATCTAAAACATGTTTTAGAATCCACAAAAGGAATTACCGGCCATATATTTTTGGTCGGTTTTTTTATTACATCATATTATAGTGTCCTAGTGTCAATTAATTCCTCTTTGTAGTACGAAAATAAATTATTAATTTTGCATACATAAGCCATGCGGCTCATTTCTATACAAACAAAACAATCAATATGACTATGCCTGAAGCACAAAATAAAATCTGCCCAATAGCATATCTACCTGTTTTTACAGGTACTAACTGCGACTATGACACCTCAAAAGCTTTTGAGGTTGCCGGGGCAAAGGTTACAACATCCGTTTTTCGCAATCTTAGTGGCGATGATATCTTTGCATCGATAGACGAGATGTGCCATAAAATATCCCAATGTGATATTTTTGTCCTGTCGGGGGGCTTCTCCTCTGGAGACGAGCCTGATGGAAGTGGCAAATTTATTGCTACGGTACTTAACAATATCAAGGTTGCCGATGCCATACACTCCTTGTTGGATAGGGGCGGATTGATACTCGGCATATGCAATGGATTTCAAGCACTTATCAAGTCGGGGCTATTGCCTTATGGTCGTTTAGGAATGGTCAGTGCAGAGTCGCCTACTCTTTTCAGGAACGATATAAACCGTCATATATCCCTCATTGCCCACACTCGTGTAAGTTCAGTGTCCTCTCCTTGGCTCAACGGCTTTGAATTAGGCGAGGTTCACTCGGTAGCAATGTCACATGGAGAAGGCAAAATTGTTATTTCAGAAGCATTAGCAAAACAACTTTTTGAAAAAAATCAAATAGCCTTCCAGTATGTTGATTTGAATGGAGAAATAAGCATGGAAGAGCCGTACAACCCTAACGGTTCGATGTTTGCCATAGAAGGTATGATTTCTGAAAATGGGCAAATACTTGGTAAAATGGGACATTCTGAACGCTACGAAGAGAATCTTTTTAGAAATATTAGTGGCAATAAGCGACAACATATCTTTGAGAATGCGGTACAATATTTTCAACAAAAAAAGCAATAACAGACTATGAAAGGCGAAGTTTTATATGTGGGAAAAACAAAACAAGTCTTTGCCACAGACAACCCAGAAGAGATTATACTTCACTACAAAGACGATGCTTTTGCATATAATGGCATCAAACGAGCAGAGATAACAAACAAAGGTATCTACAACAACAAGATTTCATCAATAATATATCAAATACTTGAAAAAGAGGGCATAGCGACTCATTTCATAAAGAGACTCAACGAAAGAGACCAATTATGCAAACGAAAAGAGCGACTCATCAGGCTCGAGTTTATTGTTCGCAACATCGCAGCAGGGTCAATGTCGAAACGGCTTGGATTGAAAGTTGGCACAAAATTCCCAACCCCAGTATATGAGATAACATACAAAAACGACGAGCTGTCAGACCCTATCATCAACGAACATCATGCTGTGGCTCTTGGGCTGAGCACCTACGAAGAGTTGGCGGAAATATTCGACTTAGTCAAAAGACTTAACACCATATTACAAAGAGTCTTTGAGGAGATACGTATCACTTTGGTAGACATCAAATTTGAGTTTGGACGCACAGCCGATGGCACATTAGTCATAGCAGACGAAATATCACCCGACACGACTCGCTTATGGGACACTAAAACACTCGAAAGCCTCGACAGAGACCGTTTCCGTAAAGATTTGGGCAAAATATCCGAAGCATACGAAGAGATTCTACACCGTCTTCAACATAAAATATCAAACGGCGAAGAGTCTTAAAATCTATCAGCGACTAAATGGACGATATAGTTGGTTATAACAACTATCACAAACAATATAAAACTTATATTACTCGATTTTTTGTAGTAAGATGTGAAGTTCAGAAATAAGAAAAATGCTGTAATTATAATATAGACTATCGTCATTGCCTCATTAGTCTGGTCGCACAAAAGCACAAAAGCGGTAGTACCACACCACAACAAAGTCATAAAACTAATAGTTTTACGAACGGTGAGTTTGAAATGGTTTTCACGGCTGTGATATAAAACAATGGACACAAGCCCAAAAATAGTTGCTATGAACATCGAAGAGTGGCGATATGCATAAAGGTCTTTGTATATTGCTATTTGTGGAATTGCTTTTTTGTAATGAACTATTATATCTGACACCATATTTATCAAAAAAGCATAGCCAAATAGTGTTGCCGTAGATGCAGCCAATATAAACACCATTAAGAGCATAGATTTTTGTTTTACCCCTTCCAGCATCATTACTCCAATCACAAACAGTGGCAAGAATAGAATGAATTGCGGTGTAAATAAAGACGATATTACTAACAATACAAAAGCATTAAAAATATTATTTGTGTTGTCTTGCCTGAAATCAATATTGGCGATTTTTGTAGCAGATATTAACAACAAAATAGAGGCAATTATTGAATTGCCTACTATAACAGTAGCACTACTGCCAAGCATCAGCAACATCATTAGCACTACCGGTAGGTGAGATATTATCTTTGTGTAACGAGAAAAAAGTAGGCGAGTGGTAGCAATAAAGAGTATTAGTATGACAACAAAGCCTATTACCGCCCCCAAAGGGTTAGAGAGAGAGAGTATATCTATGGTCTGCACCAAAGATATTTTCAAAGGGCTACATTTATATTGTCGATACTCTATTGCATACGGCAACCACCACAAGGCTATCAATACCATATTTATTATGATATTTAACAAAAGGGAGCGATTAAATATTTTTAACATATTCATGTTTTGTATAATATCTGCTACAAATAGGCGTTGTCTTCACAACAAAGTGTAACGTTCTTTTATAAATATCGACATAGTGCTTCATCAAAAATATGTGGCGGCGAGACCTTGCCATCGATGACACACACCACCTCAACTATCCCTCTTACGCACAGTAATTTATCGGGCAGTCTGTATATTTCTTGTCGGAAAAAGTATTTTAATCCATCTTTTTCTATCGCCACACGAGACAAAAATGTATCAGAGCCACGCAATGAGTTTTTGTATGATAAATTGACATTTCTTACGACAGGGAACATCTCTTTTTCGGTCAAATCACGCAATCGTAAGGAGCAACTCTCCAACAACTCATGTCTGGTTGCCTCGAAGTAATGTAGGTAGTTGGCATTGTTTACTATTCCCTGTGCATCACATTCATAATCTCGCACCTTCATCTCTATTTCATACCACTTCATACTCATCTTTGTTTAGTTTATTAAACCTCTTGTTTTCCGTTCTGTCTGTAACTCCATCTTATATAGTTTGTCATTGCGTCTTATAGGCTCTGTTGTTTTTATAGAAAACGGGGTTCCTTTACCTACAATATCAACAGCCTCTAAATCAACCCTTATCTCTTCGACTACGGTTTCGTATGCACCGGTAGTATTGCCTATTACAACTATTTCGTCTCCTACATTCAGTTCTCCACTCTCCAAAATAAATTCGGCTACACCTATTTTAGAGAAATAGTTTGTACATTTGCCAATATATCTTTTGACCCTTGTAGCACTCGACCCATAAGCAGCAGTCCATTCACCAAGCCGTTGTCCGAGATAATATCCGTCCCAAAATCCACGATTGAATACACGCCCCAATCGATTATCCCATTGGTCTATTTTTGTTTGAGAATATTCGCCTGCCACATAAGAATTAAGAGCCTCATCATAACTTTCGACCACACTTTTGACATATTCTGCACCTCTGGCTCGTCCCTCTATCTTAAAGACACGCACCCCTGCATCAACCATTTTGTTTATAAAATGAATAGTTTTCAGGTCTTTGGGCGACATTATATATTGATTTTCTAACTCAAGTTCTATATCGGAGGTAGTATCTTTGACCGTATAGCTACGGCGACAAATCTGATTACAGTCGCCCCTGTTTGCCGAACGATTTTTTTCGTGCAAACTCAGATAGCATTTTCCAGAGACAGCCATACACAATGCTCCATGACAGAACATCTCTATTTTTACCAATTCTCCTTTTCGCCCTCTTATCTGTTGGCGTAGTATTTCATCGTAAATATCCGCCACTTGCTCCATATTTAGTTCTCTTGCCAACACTACCACATCGGCAAATTGAGCATAAAACTTCAACGCCTCTACATTTGTAATATTTAGTTGAGTAGAGAGATGTACCTCCACATCTACAGCTACGGCATAAGTCATCGCCGCTACATCGGAGGCAATGATAGCCGTTATATTTGCTTTTTTAACGGCATCGATGATGCTACGCATCAACGCTATATCGGAGTCGTATATGATTGTGTTGAGCGTAAGGTATGATTTCACACCATTATGCGAACAAATATCAGCTATTTTATCCAAATCTTCTATTGTAAAATTATTTGCTGACCGGCTTCTCATATTCAATCCTTCGATACCAAAATATATAGAGTTTGCACCTGCCTTGATAGCTGCCGCCAAAGACTCCCAAGAGCCTACAGGTGCCATTATTTCAAGGTCTTTGCGAGTTATATTCTTATTGATTGGCACAATATTTTCTGTTGTGTCAGTTTTATTATCGATATTCATATGTTTTTTTTGATACAATTATTAAAGTATTATTGTTATCGTAATTTAATAGTGATATGATTTGTACAACGTAATTTTTATATAGAGATATACATTTGTTTTTACAAAAAATCACACCGCAAAGTTAAGAAAATTATTAGATAAAGTTGATTAAGATTACTTTTTCTTAATAGGCTTACTAATTTATTAAAAATATTTTTAACCCCAATTATTCCCTAAATAATACGATAAAGCCCTGCGGTTTATCGTAAACTTCGCAAAACTTTTTTTATATAAACGAAAAGGGAAATATGATATACGCTCTAAAAAGAGAAAGTGCTACATAAAATGCGGAGACTCTTGGGATAACTCTACAAAAAGTTGTTCCCACTGGTCGATAATATTTTTTGTAGAAAAACGCTCTACGCTCTGCAAAGCATTGGCGGCACATTGTGTTTGTAACCCTTTATCACTCATCATCTTATCGAGCGATGAGGCTAAAAGGTCTATATTGTTTGGTTCTACGAGTAGTCCGGTCTTGTTGTGTTCGATTATTTGGCTCGGTCCTGTATCGCAGTCGAAACTAACAATCGGCAGACCATATGCCATAGCCTCTATAAGAACCAACGGTAGCCCTTCATATCGAGAAGACATCACCATCAACGCAGAGGATTGATACAACTCAGAGATATTGGGGGTGGCTGGAATAATCTCTACCGAATCGGCAAGACCATTTTGTGCTATCTGAACCAACAGCCTCTTGCGATGACTCCCAGACCCTACGATGCGAAGCCTCCAACCATCTTTTCTGCCATCAACCTTCGCCCACGCATCGATGAGCATATCAAAACCTTTTTGAGACGCCAGTCGTCCGACCGCCAAAACAATCTTTTGCCTCCTATCTGACGGCACAACGCCATTGATAGTGATGGGATTAGGTATGCAGATGGCATTTTGTGCGTTGAAAAGTTTTTTGTAATTGTCGGCATCTCTCTGCGTCAGTGTAACGATACGATTGGAATATTTCGCCCCTAGCCACCTCGATATTTTATGAAACGGGTGCCAATTGATATTTGTATTGAAATGCTCCCATGTGATATTACGAAAGCCTTTTGCGGCAGGAATATTTGTCAATAGACGATGCGACCCAAGAAAGACAACGACATCAGGCGATTGCTTTTTGTATAGACCTTTGAGGTTGCAAAGCCTCATAAGGCGACTACCCTCTACATACAACAACTCCACCGACTTGTTGAGCGGGAAATATGGCTTTCCTTTTTGTAAACAGACAATGCCGACATGATATCCTCTGGCAGATAATTCATTTGCCACGACCGAAGTAACTCGCTCAATGCCTCCGTGGTTGTGTAGCCCTCTTGTTACAAAAAATATTTTCATAGTTCATATATTTATGTTCGCAAAGCGTTTGGGTATCTCTATGACCAATCTCCAACACGCCATACTTGGTTTGTTGGGTGCGAATATCGGACGACAAAGCGTTTGAAACAGTCGTGCTATCGGCAAAAACTTATCTCCATCTTTTGCCTCCTTGTCGGTTACCAAAGTAATGACCTTTGCCCTTTTTTTAAGATGTCGCTCCCAGCCAGATGCCATTCTATCTTTGTCGCTAAATCGTGCTTTGACCATTTCGAGGTCGAACGCCCCGAAATGAAACAAAAAAAGATTTTTGTCTATGGTAAAATCGTATCCTTTGACACGATGAAAACCTGCTCCCCAAGAGACCTTCTGTGCTATGACCACCGGCTTCGTATAACGAGATGAAACCAAACCATAGGAGCGTTGTTGTAAAAATGAGCGATTGCCATTAACTGTTTGCTCCTCACCTATTTTTTGCCCTACATCAATACCAAGTCCCGACAAAGAAGGGGATATTTTTGCATGACTAAGATACTCTTTCAGTGACTTACCATTAGCGGGGTCAACGACCAAAAACTCATCGGCATCGGTACCTATTACAATATCATATCTATCCAACAGTTTATGAGCCTCCTTAGTGAGACGATTGATACGGCGTTTGTCGGAGGTTACTACCTGCCCCTCCACCCTACGGCAGTGAGTAACAGTAGCCTCCCCTACATTATGTGGCACTTCTTGGTCTTCGCCATCAAGAAAGACAAAAAGGTTTTCTTTGCCCAACTCCTTGCCATAATACTCTATCCAATGCTCGAGGAAAAACATATCGTTACGAGCCATCGTGATAGCACAAATCTTTTTCATACGCTTTATTATAGATTTTCACCTTTGTCAATGCAAAGGTAATGAAATTTGTTGTTGTATTATAATATATAAAAAGTTGCCTTTCTAACGTATCGACTCCATATAGTCTTGTAAAATAATGGTTGCAGATATTTTATCAACAAGCGATTTATCTTTTCGCCTCTGCTTTCCTATGCCACTTTGTAAGATAATGTTTGAGGCTATTTTAGAAGTGAAACGTTCATCGTATTTAACAATTCGTATATTTGGATATATCTCCGAGAGTTTATCTGCCAAATGGTCTATCATAGGCGTGATGATGGCTGGTTTATTGCTAAGCGTTTTGGGGTAGCCAACCACAATTGTCTCTACTTCATTAGCCCCGACATATTCGTCTATATAAGAATATAACGTTTCTGTCTGTATCGTTGTCAGCGAACTGGCTATTATCTTCATAGGGTCAGAGACCGCCAGCCCACTTTTTTTCTCTCCGTAATCTATTGCTAAAATTCTTGCCATACCAAAACAATATAAGAATATAATAAGTTTTTTATATCTTTGCAAAGATATAAAAAAAGCACTAATCTATGGAACATATTTTCAACCCCCTAATATTGGATTTGGCATTAATACTGATAGTGGCTGCTTTGGTAACACTCCTTTTTCGAGTCCTCAAACAACCGCTCGTATTAGGATACATAATAGCGGGATTCTTGGTAGGACCTTATATGGATATTATTCCAACGGTAACCGACATCAAAAATGTAGAGACATTGGCTGAAATAGGAGTGATATTTCTGCTATTTGGGATTGGGTTAGAGTTTGGGCTTAAAAAGATTATGACAGTAGGGGGGCGAGTGCCTCTCATAGCACTGACCTCGATAGTCTCGATGGCGATAACAGGCTATTTTTTAGGCAAACTATTTGGCTGGAAAGATATGAACTGTATTTTTTTCGGAGGAATGTTAGCATCTTCGAGTACAACTATTATCATACGCACATTTGATGATTTAGGGCAGAAATCAAAGAATTACGCAAAAACAGTTTTAGGGATATTAGTCATAGAGGACATAGTCGTAATAGTAATAATGGTAATGCTCTCTGCCATCGCTGTTACACAGAGTGTCTCGGGTACAGATATGCTATTTACGATACTAAAACTCATATTCTTCCTGATACTGTGGTTTTTGCTTGGCATCTTCATCATTCCCTCTTTTTTGCAAAAAATAAGACCTTTGATGGACGATGAAGGGTATCTAATATTATCATTAGGACTATGTTTTGGCATGGTTATATTCGCCTCGAAAGCTGGATTTTCGGCACAATTAGGGGCTTTTGTGATGGGGTCTATCTTTGCAGAGACATTGTCTGCCGAACGCATTGCGAACCTCCTAAAACCAGTAAAAACACTGTTTACCACTATATTTTTTGTATCGATAGGAATGATGATAGACCCACAAACCATTTTACAATACGGCTGGACTATTGTCATCGTAATGCTTTCGGTGATAACAATCAAATTCACTGCAACACTATTTGGGGGGTTGCTAACAGGACAATCACTTAAAGAATCTGTACAGGTAAGCACAAGTATTTCGCAGATAGGCGAGTTTGCCTTTATAGTGGCAACACTTGGAATGTCGCTGGGAGTTATAGACAATTTTCTATTCCCAATAGCCGTTGGTGTAGCAACAATAGGCTCTTTTTCAACACCATATATGATAAAATACAATCACAAAATATATCTTCTTATAGAAAGAATTATACCAAAATTGCTTATCTATAAGATAAACGAATACTCTCAAAGCACACATATATTATCCTCTCAATCAGGCTGGCGAAAAATTGTTAGAAGTTACATTACCAACATCTCTATAAACACCACATTGATATTTACTTTCTTTCTAATATCCTCCTATGTGGCTGTTCCATTCATAGAGAAACATTTTGTAAACCGCTCAATGCCTCAATGGATAGCAATGATAGGCACAATCATAGCAGTCTCTCCTTTTGTATGGGCGTTGATGCATCGTAAGATAGCAGGTATGAGCCGTAAAGAACTAATCGAACACCCCGAATACAACAACACACAACTCTACATAATGGAGGCGATACGACTTGCCATAGGTCTCATTTTGTTAGGACTTCTAATAAGTGCCTTTTTAGGTATAAAAAAGATGATGTTAATAATTCTGCCAACAACAATAGTGTTGTTAATCCTCTTTTCTAAACACATACAAAAACTACATAATCTGATAGAGAATCGTTTTTTGAACAACCTAAACAGTAGAGAAAAAATAGAGACGACAAACCATAAAGAGATAAAAGCGATAAGAAAACAACTTCGGCAGTCCCCCAACCTCCCATCTACGTGGGACATTCACTTGACAGACCTCATAGTGCCACAAAATGCCGTTTGTTCGGGGCGTACGCTATCTGAACTGAACTGGCGAGAACGCTTCTTTGTAAATATAATATACATAAAAAGAGACAATACTATAATATATTCACCAAATGGAGAAGTAAAGATAGCACCTTTGGACCATTTGGGAGTTTTCGGTTCAGACGACATCATAGAGTGCTTCAAAAAAGAGTTACTAACCGAATCTAATTATAAACACCCACAGTTCAACATAGAAGATATTGTCGTAGAAAACTTTTTTGTAGGACCAAACAGCCCCATACTTGGAGTATCTATAAAAGACTCGGCAATACACCCTCTGACAGACGGAATAGTGGTAGCAATAGAACGAGACGAACAACGGATATTGTCGCCATCGGCAAATACAGTATTCAAAAAAGATGATATTGTTTGGATTGTTGGCGAAAAAAAGAAACTCAAAAAAACTCCAATTTGAAAATTATAAATTGATTTTGTATCTTTGCAAAATGATTTCTAACTACGATATAATTATTATCGGAGCAGGACACGCTGGGTGCGAGGCTGCTACCGCTGCTGCCAATTTAGGTTCTAAAGTATTACTCATAACAATGGATATGAATAATATTGCACAGATGAGCTGTAACCCTGCTGTTGGCGGCGTAGCTAAAGGACAGATAGTCAGAGAAATAGATGCTCTCGGTGGCTATATGGGGATTGTTACAGACGACACATCTATACAATTCCGTATGCTCAATAGGTCCAAAGGACCTGCTATGTGGAGTCCCAGAACACAATCAGACAGAACCAAATATATTGTACGATGGCGAGAAATACTCGACTCTTTTACAAATTTGGATATTTGGCAAGATATGGCTGTTGAATTTATCGTCAAAAACAACGAAATAAAAGGCGTAAAGACACGATTGGGGGCAACATTTACAGCACGATGTGTAGTGCTAACAGCAGGAACTTTTCTCAACGGACTTATGCATTTTGGAGAAGTAAAGATAGGCGGAGGAAGAATATCAGAACCCGCATCTTATGGACTCACCGAACAACTCAAATCTTTGGGTTTTGCAACACAGCGAATGAAAACAGGTACTCCTATTAGAGTTAATGGCAACTCCATTGATTTTTCTAAAATGACAGAACAAAAAGGAGACGAGGGGAATTACAAATTTTCATTTCTACCACAGAAAGAGTTTAAAAGATTAAAACAAAGGTCGTGTTTTTTGGCACATACAAACGAAAAAACACACGAAATATTAAGGAGAAATATAGAAAAATCCCCATTATACAACGGTCAAATAGACAGCATTGGCCCTCGTTACTGCCCAAGTATAGAAACTAAAATAATCACCTTTTCAGAAAAATCTTCGCACCAACTATTCGTAGAACCAGAGGGCGAAACAACACAAGAGTTTTACATAAACGGATTTTCTTCATCGCTGCCTATCGATGTACAATTAGAGGCTCTACACTCAATAGAAGGATTTGAAAACGCAAGAATATATCGTGCTGGATATGCCATAGAGTACGACTATTTTGATCCAATACAACTAAAAAACACATTGGAGACAAAGCGAATTAAAAACCTATTCTTTGCAGGACAGATAAACGGAACAACGGGCTACGAAGAGGCGGCTGGACAAGGGCTTATTGCCGGCATTAATGCACACATCAACTGCACGGGAGGACAAGAGTTTGTTTTGCGTAGAGACGAGGCATATATAGGTGTTCTCATAGACGACCTCATAACCAAGGGAGTGGACGAGCCATATCGTATGTTCACATCTAGGGCCGAATACAGAATACTCCTACGCCAAGACAATGCAGACAGGCGTTTAACGCCCAAAGGCATTGATTTAGGGTTAGCAAGCAGAGAACGAGAGTTGCTCTTGCAGACAAAAAAAGCCCATATAAAACACTTAACAACATGGGCAAAAAACACAAGTGTCTGCCCAGAGGAGATAAATAGCATATTAGAATCTGTTGGGAGTTCTACAATAAATCAAAAGATGAAATTATACGAACTCATACTAAGACCCCAAATAACGATAGATATACTATCCCACTCGAGCGGTAGAGATAGAAGCAAAATACAGCGGCTACATAGAAAGAGAAAAAATCATAGCAGACAAGACAAGCAGACTGGAATACGTTGCAATACCTGACAGTTTCAACTTCAACACCCTAAAATCTCTATCCACAGAAGCACGACAAAAACTAAGCAAGCACCAGCCAAAAACAATCGGACAGGCTTCGAGAATATCAGGAGTGTCTCCACACGACATAAATGTGCTTCTAATATTTTTAGGAAGATAAATTGTTCCACGTGAAACACGGTACACAAAAAACACTAACGCTAAACACTTGAAAAAAAATGCAACTAACAGAAGTAAAAAAACAGATTAGAGACATTCATGATTTTCCCACAAAAGGAATTGTATTCAAAGACCTGACAACAGCCTTTAAGAGTGCAGACTGTATGAAGTATTTTGAGTCCGAATTGTTTGACTTCTACAAAGACAAAGGTATAACAAAAATCATTGGTATAGAGAGTCGC